>Ga0302315_10003293_pt1 | contig 14624 bp, 14 predicted proteins | sample III_Palsa_N3_1_FD_200532 | JGI IMG/M metagenome (GOLD analysis project Ga0302315, IMG submission 200532) | Peat permafrost microbial communities from Stordalen Mire near Abisko, Sweden - III_Palsa_N3_1 | ecosystem: Environmental > Terrestrial > Soil > Palsa > Peat permafrost | place: Sweden... | reverse complement strand
CCGTTATAGTAATATCTCATTTAAAAATTTCAATTGATCAACTAATTGGTTCGAATTCCGTCCATTCCGCTAAAAAGGTATCAAAACCGTTTATAACCGCTTAGATCAATGATCTAAGCGGTTTTTTTATGTCAATCCCGCTCATTTCATACCACCATTTATGACTCATTCGGTGACCTATTCGGTGACCTGTTTTGATTCACTAATTTAGTCACCGAATTAGCTTGTAATAAGTTGATTTTAAAGTACTTGTATTGATTTTTTTGAGCTTAAAACAGCTCATCTGAACTCAAAATTAATTCGATTAAGTAACTTAAAAATTAATGTGTTATGAAAACAACCCAAAGGTTCTCAGTTCTTATCTGGGCTGACAAACGAAAAACAGATGCTTCAGGGCAGGTGCCGCTCTACGCAAGGATCACTTATTTAGGAAAACGTGCGGAAATTTCGCTTAAAAGAAGAGTGCATCCCACCAAGTGGGATGCACAAACCGGTTTTCTCAAGGGTACGAGCCCTGAAGCCAGGAGAATCAACGTTGATATTAATGATACCCTGGATGAGATCGATAAGGCATTTAAATTCTTAAAGCGCAATGACGAATTTATTACTGCTGAAAAAATCAAGTTACAGTATTCAGGTGCGGAGCCGGACAGAAAAATGCTGCTTAAAGTTTTCGACCAGCATAATGCAGACCTGGCAAAACTGATAGGGAAAGACTTTGTAAAAGCAACGCTGACAAAGTACAATACTGTCAGAAGTCGTGTTTCCGGATTTATAAAACATAGATTTCAAAAAGATGATGTGTATCTCGATCAGATAGATTTTGCCTTTGTCTCAGGCTTTGAAATGTATTTGAAAACTGAGTGTGTAATTGAGCATAATACCGCTATGCGCTATATTAAAAATCTGAAGAAGATCATTAACCTGGCCGTAAATAACAAATGGCTAATTCATAATCCGTTCAATGCTTTTAAATGTACTTACCGGAAAGTCAACCGGGATGTCCTGGAATGGGAGGAAATTGAATTATTAGCCTCGCATGAATTTAAAGTGAAACGGTTGGACGAGGTAAGGGACACCTTTCTTTTCTGCTGCTTCACAGGATATGCTTTTGTTGATGTGGAAAAACTTACGCCGCAAAACATCGTAAGTGGTAAAGATGAAGTGATATGGATAAAGACCACTCGCACAAAAACGGCGATTGAAGCGAATGTGCCACTCATTCCACAAGCAATCGAGATTCTAAATAAGTATGAACATCACCTATGCCGTGATCTAGAGAACAAACTTTTGCCAGTTAAAAGCAACCAAAAGATGAATGCCTATCTTAAAGAAATTGCAGCGCTCGCTGGCGTTGAAAAAAACTTGACGACCCACATTGCAAGACACACTTTTGCAACTACGGTAACACTTGATAACGATGTGCCGTTAGAATCCGTCAGTAAAATGTTAGGCCATACAAAACTCACCACAACTCAGATTTATGCTAGGACGAAAGATAGGAAAGTAAACCGTGACATGACCGCATTGAAAGAACGGCTTAAAGTGAACAATGGAATGGCTAAATGTGAAAATTAAACTTTCAGTTTTAGCAGTCCCTAATTATACTCTTACCATTCTTTTATAATATTATGCAACAAAATTAAATGTGTACGCATTGCGTACACATTTCGAGTAAATGGTGAATCTCCTTTATACTTGAAAAAGCGACTTTTTTATTACCTCAAGCGTAATTAAACTAATGAAATAAGCGCATTTGCTGTTTAGTAGACTAAAAAAGTAATCTGAATCTACGATATCAATACTTTGTATATTATTGTCAACTGAATTTTTCAAATGGAAGAATCTATTCCTAACAGTTATAATAAAGGTTGAAAATTCTGAGAACTTGATAGAAAGCTTTGAGTTTAATTTATTTTCACTTTCATTGAATATGGTTTTGTCGCAAATTCCAATGATTGTTTTGTAAATCCTTTCATTATACTCCTCCAGTGGGGATACTATGTCTATCTCAATAGAAAGTCGTTCAAAATCTCTTTCTACACTCATAATATTTTTTATAAAATATTTAAAAACCTTTAATTCACCTTGATCTTTTTCACCTGTAAACAGTGATTTTAGGCTTTCAAAAGATTTCGAAAAATCACCCGTACTTGAAGCATACATTACCGGAAAAGCATAAGAGACATATTCCAAAATTCGATATAAGTGAAGAAAAGCGACAGTGTGGTTTGATTTATAACTATGATAGTAATGATTGCAAAATTCATTATTTAAAGAGTCAAAAAAGACTTTGTTTTTATGAATCAACTTATGGTTGGATAATACCTCAGATAAATCCTGGAGAGTAAATGTATCAGAAATATACCGGGGGATAACGTTTAAATCCGATTTGCATTTTGTTTTAAGTACATCTAATAAATCGCATAAACCCAATATAAGCTCCGGTTCAATCGTCATATCTTCTTTCTCGATCTCATTGTTTGATACGATACTTTTGTGTTTTGGATTTAGTAAATCTTGATCCTGAACAAATGTCTCATCCCTAAAAGTTTGCTTAAGCATGATGTTACCTGTAATGCCCCTTAAGATAATGTAAAATGCGGGACTATTATTCATCTTCAAATTAGGAAACTGAACGAAAATATCTTCGTTTTCATTAGTTTCTATAAATTCAAAGAGATCAAGCATTACTCGGTAGTTGTTAATTCAAAGAATTCTTCATTCAATTCTTCGATTGTATATGAGCTATATTTGGCAATGCCTTTAATAAAAGTTTTTGCAAGTTCTCGTCGAAACTTCCCTAAATTAATTTTTGACGGATTTAATAGTTTAAATGCAGACTCAAATTTCTCCAATTCACTTTTTAGTCCGTTCGAACTAAAATTGTTAAGAGTTTCATGAGAGTTGTTATATCCAACGCAAAAACCAATAAAATTGTTAACTGTTTGAAACCAAGTCAAGATATAATCGTCTCCCGAGTGTTTGTCAACAAATTTAATAATATCAATAAATTCGATTTCGTAGGCTGTTAGATCGTTATCTAAAATTCTACCCACAATAATCTCATCCATTTTCTCGTCAATAATCTTAGAGTTTTCATTATTGACATTGTTTGTAAAAAATGCTGTATAGCCTCTAGCAATATCGCCTAAGCTAAAGGAGTTTTTTATTGGATCTACTGATTTTTCTTTTTCGGTTTGTATTTTTATAGTAAGGTCACTAAAATCAAATAATTCTCTGGTTAAAATTTCTATCTGATGGCGCGGAGTCATTCCTTTTTGTCCATTATTTAAAGTAATCATTCTGTAAAGCAACCTATCTTTATTTTGTGCAATAATGATGTTGAAAAAAATTTCCTTATCGAAATTGAAATCGGGTTTTTCAGATGCTCTTTTAAGTGTACTTAGACGTTGGATGCCGTCAAGAATAAATCCGTGCTGTATATTTTCGGCTACATAACTTTGCAGATCCTCAACAGAAGTGATTTTCGCTTCATTGTTAACAAAAGCAATAGTCAACGGAGGCATAAGACATCCTGATAAAATATCCCGTTCAAGTCTTTTATAAAACTTTGTGTCTAAAAGTTTCCGTTGCTCTTCCAACTTGTTTACAAGGGGAAATATATTTTCCAGTGTATAACCGTAATTCGTCTGTCCTAAACCGCAGGTACCCGAAATTACTTCATCATAAGCTATATTAAATACATTCATGTAGTCTTGTGGTTATAAATCTTAAACAATTATAATCAAATAGATTTTATCCTTTGCGTGGAATTGACATCCGAGTTTAATTTATCCAGTTTCAGAATCTAATCTTGATAATAACAATTGACAAAAAGTCTTTAATCCTAATTAGGTAATGCACATCGAATACGATATTTTTTTATATTGTAATTTAATATTCATTTTTATTGTTTATTGCATTAGTTTTACGATGCTTAACTACGATCCAAAAACAATACAGTTTTTTACTAAATTGTCTTATATGTGAACGGCTTATTTAAATGAATAGAATAAAAGAGGTACTTAAAGAGCAAGGACGATCACAGACTTGGCTAGCAGACAAAATTGGAAAAAGCTACGTTATTGTTACAAATTACTGTAACAATAATAGTCAGCCAAGTATAAAAATCTTACGCGATATAGCTTTTGCGGTTGATGTAGATGTACGCGACCTATTAGTGTCGACTAAAGAAAACATTTAGGATTTTAAGGAGCTAATGGCTACTTGAAAACCTAATATCGCTGTGATTCAGCTTTACAGTATTGCGAAAAAAGAATTATTAGATGATCAAAGAAAATGGGCAGAAATTTATAGATCTATTTGCTGGTGCCGGCGGACTATCAGAAGGTTTTTTAAAAGCCGGATATCAGTCGATTGCCCATGTTGAGATGGATACAGCTGCGTGTAACACCTTAAGAACGCGAACTGCATATCATTTTCTAAAGAACACTGGTCAAATCAATTTTTATAATTCCTATTTAAAAGGGGAAATTACAAGAGCTGATTTATATGCTTTAGTTCCAGCAGAGTTATTGCGCTCTGTTATTAACTTGCCAATAGGTTCAAAAACAAACGGTGATATATATAAATCAATTGATCAACAGCTTAATCAAGTCGAAGTTGACTTAATCATAGGAGGCCCTCCATGTCAGGCTTATTCTCTTGTGGGGCGAGCGCGGTCTGAAGATGGGATGAAAAGAGATCCCAGAAACTTCTTGTATGTACAATATGCTGAATATCTTCAAAAATACCAACCAAAAATGTTTGTTTTTGAGAATGTTCTTGGACTTAAATCGGCTGGAAACGGAATATATCTTCAAAACATGGAAAAATTATTCCTTAAAAAAGGGTATAAAATACATGTCTTTTCAGTAAAGGCTGAAAAGTATGGAGTGTTGCAAAAAAGGCGTCGCCTTTTGATAATCGGGTGGAAACAGGATTTTATACCAAATCTTCCTGATTTTGACAACTACCTAAGCCAAATTTCCGGAACTGTGGGCGATGTCTTGCAAGATCTTCCGACAATTAACGCAGGAGGCGGAGTTGATAAATATGCCAATTATACTGTACAGACTAATAACTATTTAAAGAATTCTTATCTTAGGAATAACTTTAATATTTTGACTCAACACATTGCTCGTCCACAAACAGAGCAAGACAAAAAAATCTACCAAATTGCCGTTATGAAGTGGAATGAAAATCAGGAAAGGCTTAACTACAATGACCTTTCCAATGATTTAAAAACCCATAAAAATCGTAATTCATTCACTGACAGGTTTAAAGTTGTTGCTAATAATCTTTCCGCATCACATACCGTTGTAGCTCACATTGCGAAAGACGGCCATTACTACATCCATCCTGATATAACTCAAAATAGATCTATATCTGTTAGAGAAGCAGCGCGCCTTCAGTCTTTTCCAGATGATTTCTATTTTGAAGGCGTAAAGGAAAATGCGAACCGAACAGCGGCATATAAACAAATTGGTAATGCTGTTCCTCCACTGATGAGTTACGAAATTGCAACTATGTTAGACAATGTTTTATGCCCAAAGAAATGAGTGCTAAGGATAAAGAAATTGCTGTAAAATTTAAACCGAGAGCTCGACTTCTGTTGCAATTGGGTGATCAATTAATTAAAAACGAAAGTATTGCTCTAGTCGAACTAGTCAAAAATTCGTATGACGCAGACGCCAATAAGGTCGATATTTATATGGAGCATGTAGATATTGCCGACGAAGGAGTTATAATCATAGAGGATGATGGTTACGGAATGAACGCTGAAACAGTCGAAAACGTTTGGATGGAACCTGGTAGTGACTTTAAATCCGAAAAGTTTAAAAAAAGAGAACTGAGCCCTAAATACGGACGGCTTCCAATTGGCGAAAAAGGCATAGGTCGATTTGGGGTTCATAAGCTCGGTAATCAAATTGAATTGGTTACCAAAAAAGAAGGCGCTAAGGAAGTATTTGTAAAAATCGACTGGACAATTTTCGACAATTACCGTTATTTAGAGGATGTACCTATAAAAATCATTGAAAGGGAACAACCGCTGCTCTTTAAAAATGGCGCAACCGGTACGAGCATAACGATTAGTGGACTGAGAAAAGAATGGACTCGCGGCGTGGCTCGTAATGTCAAAAGAACTATAACTGCCTTGGTATCTCCTTTTGAAGCTAACGACTCATTTTCTGCAAAGTTTGACATCGCCGATAAGCCTGGTTGGTTTGAAGGCCTGCTCGAATGGGATGATATCAAGGATTATGCATTATTCAATTTCAAGGGTACTATTGCCGGAAGTAAAATTAAAAAGTTCGACTATTCTTTTACTCCCTGGGCGTCGATGCCGAAAATTTCCGGCAGAGATGCAGACAAGGATAATGCTATCGTTAGTAAGTTTTTGGAGTTGGAAGATGGAGACGGCAGAAAATTCTCTTTGGGTGACCATGAGGTCGGAGATGTTATTTTTGAAGGTTACATTTTCGACCGGGACGCCTATGTGATGAAACTTGGAGTTTCTGACAAAACTGGTTTTAAACATTATCTTGACAACAATTCTGGTATACGGGTTTTTCGTGACGGATTAAGAGTATATGATTACGGTGAACCAGAAAATGACTGGCTAGGCCTCGATCTTCGTCGTGTTAACCAGCCAACCAAGCGGCTAAGTAATAACATCCTCTTAGGGGCGGTTTACCTTAAACGTTCTGATAGTTCGGACCTCATCGAAAAAACAAACAGAGAAGGTTTCGTTGAGAACGCAGCTTATACCGCTTTTCGAGATTCAATTCTGCACACACTTAACATAGTAGAAACACTCAGATTCAGTGATAAACAAAAATTACGCGAAATATACGGCCCAACCCCGAAATCCGAGCCGGTGTTGAACGTTTTAGGCGATCTTAAAGAGTATGTTGATAAAAATGTTAAAGAGGAAGAAATTAAAAAGGAGATAGTTTCAGGCTTGGTTAAAATAGAAGAAGATTATAAGCGCATCAATGAAAATCTGTTGAAAGCCGCCGGCGCCGGATTGAGTATGAGCGTTGTAGTTCACGAGGTTGAAAAAATTATCCTTGAAGTTGCGAAGGTTTTAAAAGCGGAAAATGCCTCGGAACGAGCTATGAACCTAGTCAAGCATTTGGAAAAATTGATTGACGGGTATTCTGCAATTATCAGAAAATCCACACAAACAAATGAAGATGTAAGGGAGGTAATAGATCAGGCATTAACAAATACGGAATACCGCCTTTCTTCTCATAAGGTTGAGGTCATCAAGGCTTATAAAAATTATAAGGGAGGCAGCAAAACCAAAATTGCCAGGGGCTTAGTTATCGGCAGTATTATGAATATCATAGATAATTCTATTTATTGGTTAGAGAAAGCCGGCAGAAAAAAGAAAAAAATCTACATCGATGTTTCTGAAGAAGAAAAGGGTTTTCTAAACATTATTATTGCAGATAATGGCACCGGATTTCTCCTTCCTACTGAGGAAATTACAGAACCTTTTGTCTCTGCAAAACCTGGAGGGATTGGATTGGGGTTGCATATTGCCAGTGAGATAATGGCTGCTCAAAAGGGCAAGCTTTCTTTTCCTGAATATGGAGATTTTGAATTACCGGACGAATTTAAACATGGCGCAGTTATATCCTTTAGTTTCAAACGATAAAATATGCTTTTACCACAAAACGGAAGAATCGCAATCATTGACGATCAATTTCAGGAAGTACAGCCTTTATTCAACATCCTGTCCAAACAACGAATCCCATACAATTATTATTCCGGGTTAAAAGTAGCTGACCTGCCGGAAAATCCTGACGAAAACCCAATTTCCGTGCTGTTTCTTGATTTGAATATAGTTGAAGCCCAACATAGTTCTAAAGCAGTGATTAGCACTTTACATCCTATACTTAAAGCAATTTGTCCTGGCAAATCTAAACCATACTTTTTGGTTGTGTGGAGTAAAAAAATCAATGATTATAGTACCGATCTTGTCACTCACTTCAATGATTCCCGTGACCTGAAAACCAAAAAGCCTGTCAAGTTTATTTATCTTAACAAAGCCGACTACTTTGATTATAATGATGGAGCATACACTTTCAACGAAGAAAATTTTCCTGCCCTTATTACTAAAATTACAGACGAATTTAATGATTTATCATTGCTACGAAATCTTATCAATTGGGAGAACATCGTGCATGCGAAGGCTTCCGAGACGGTAAGTGAATTTTCATCTCTATTCCCGATTGACGTTCTTTGGGACAAAAATTCAAAGGCAATAATCTATCATTTAGCAAAGTCGATTATCGGTCCTGATGATATTGATAAAAAAATCAGGCAAACTGTTGGCGGGGTAGAAATTAATTTGCCAAAATACTCGGATGCACAAAAGATGGCCAAAGGCTTTACGCAGATAAACTCTTTTCTCGCTGAAAAAATAGAAAATGAGGTTGAAGAATTAAAACTCGGCGATGTAACTGACATTTCTGATGACACAATAACAACTAGAAATAAAATGGGCCGGCTTTCCAATGAGGTTCGGGCTAAGATCAACTCTAAGCTCCATTTGTTTGGTAAGGCCAATACTGTAGATGTATTAGAACAAGGTAATGTTTACATATATAGATACCGGCAAGACGATGTTGCAAAAATTCTCTCTAAAGAAAAATACGGGAGCAGTGGCAACAAAAAGCAGGATATCATCGATTCAAAGCCTAAATTGATTAAATTAGATTTAACACCAGTATGTGATTATGCCCAAAAAAAAGGCTATGTTAGATTATTACACGGGTTGTTAATCGACCAGCAGTTCCATACAGAAATAGCGGCAAGCGAACAATATTATTATAAGACTCCTGTTTTTGAATGGAATGGCAAAATTGTATTTATGCTGTTTGATTTTCGGTTTGTTCACACGCTTTCGGAGCAAGAAATTGAAAAATCGTCTTCATACCTGAAATTTAAACTACGCCGCGAGATATGTACTGACGTTCAATCGCAATTAGCAAACCAAGTTAATAGGCCAGGAATAAGTAATTTGTAATAATCCCTTTATTTCTATGTCAAATCATTTTTCAAATGAACGACTATTCAGGTAACAGTTAGCAAATAAGATATTATTTGATTTAACATTTTTTTTCATCCGACTCGGATAAACTCGGAGTAATTTCCAATTCCTTTAACTCATTTTTGTATAAAAACACCTACCTCATACTGAGGTGTGAATTTTATTTAGATCATGTGAGCACTTTTGTGCTTAATGAATCATCGTTATGCTAAAATGTAATGACGAAAAATAACCCAAGGTGTGCGAGAGTTGTGTGCTTTCTCAAATGAAGGGTACAACTTTGATTGAAGGGTACAACTTAAGTTGTACTTGTGGCACATCTGAGAGGAGATTAGGTTTGAATATTTAACATCAGTAAATGAATAATTATGGCAGCAGAAATCATCACGAAAGAAGACTTGCAGGAGTTTGGAGAACGACTGCTTGGTCAAATGAAGGCGCTGATAAGCGGCGGTTCCACTGAAGAACCAAGGAAGTTTTTAAAGAGTTACCAGGTCAAGAACCTGCTTAAGATTTCCAATAATACCCTGCAAACGCTCAGAGATAACGGCACCATTCCGTTCACCAAAATCGGTGGTATCCTGTATTATAATTACGAGGATATTATGAAAGTGCTAAAGGGGGAAGTTAAGAGCAAGCGAATCAGTTTCAGTAAATAGATACGTGTTCAGCCTTCAGGAGCAAGCCATGTTTTCGCTACGCTTAAACGGCTTGCTCCTTCGGAGGTAAGCAAGATTTTGCACTTCGTTTAAAATCAGAAGTTATGGGACGACCGGCATTACAGGAAGAAGATAAAAGGATCATACAGGTCAATATACGGCTCACAAAAGAAGAAAACGAGATCGTTGGGAACTATGCCCAAGCAGCAGCAATGACCCCAGCGAACTGGATCAGGCAGAAAGCTTTTACCGGCAGGTTTCCTGCTATCAAGCTATCACCCGTTAATGCGGCTCTTTACCGGGAGCTGCACAAGATCGGCGTTAACCTGAACCAGGCGGTTAGGCAGGTTCATGGAGGCAAACTGTCACCGGCTTACCTGACGATCCTGACAGCATTGATGAAAACGCAAAAAGATATAATTAACTGTTTACTGAGATGACAGCAGATCAGGTCAAAGGAAAGGGATTCAGGGGCGCACTGAGATACAACCTGAAAAAGGTCGATCAGGGTGTTGCTAAAATCCTTGATATGACTTTTACATCGGGCAAAGAGGATTCTATCATGCGTGAAGTGGCTTTGGTCAGAATGTTAAGGCCGAACCTACAAAAATACTTCTATCATACTTCCCTTAACTTTCCACCAAATGAAAATTTGGGCAATGAACAAATGATCCTGATTGCAAATGAATATTTGCACAATATGGGCTTTGACCAGCACCAGTTCGCCATCTTCCGGCACTTCGATGCAGACCATCCGCACCTGCATATACTGGTCAACCGCATCGGCTACGACGGTAAAGTCGTATCCGACAGCAAAGACTATCAGCGAAGCGAAGAGGTGCTGAGAAGGCTGGAAAAGCAGCATGGCTTAACGGAGGTTATTTCCAGCCATCAGGCGCATGAAAGGGCCATGACCAAGAATGAACTGGAGATGATGAAGCGGACGGATGAACCATCCGTTAAAATGAAGCTACAGGTCGTTATTAAGAATGTGCTTAGTAAAAAGCCGGATGCATCACAATTCATCGAGCAATTAGAAGCACAGGGTATTAACGTATTATTTAACCAGGCCAGCACCGGCTTTGTAAGTGGCATATCTTACGGATACGAAGGTATGCAGTTCAAAGGCGCTCATTTAGGTAATGCATATAAATGGCAGGCCATTAAAAATGCTATCAGTTATGAACAAGAAAGAGATCGCACAGCAATATACCAGGCAAATGTTAGGACAAGAGAACGACAGTCAGCAAGAGCCGGACAATCAGAAGGTAGACGACCAGCAGCCGGAATTAACGCAGATACAAAAGCTACTGCCGGAAATAGAAAGGATGTACAGCAGGGCGCTGGAAAACTACAGGATCAGATCGGAAAAGCAGATCGAAAATACCAGCAGGCGGCTGGAACTGATGGACAGCACGGCAACCAATCTCGCCTTTCAGATACAAAGGATAGTCGCCAGCGCGGAACAGATTTACAAAGCAAACAATCAGGTTGGCAGCAGGTGGGTCATCAGGCTTTACCTGGTAGCGATCTTATCGGGAGTTTGCTCGGCACTGATCACCATGCTGGTGATATGGATCAAGGTGCATTAAATGAGTTTAAACGCAAGCGAAAGAAGAGAAAAGGTCAAAGGATGGGCTAGCAAAGCTTTACTGAGCTACACAGCCCTTCTTGGTCTTTTCTTTTTCACCTCGTTGCCCGGTCTTAAAACTTTTTCATAAGCCGGAGATCGTTGAGGAACTTTGGATTCGCCTAAGAAGGAGGAATTAGCCGCTGGTTCTTCATTGATATTTACAGTCAATTCTTTTCCATCCAGCATCGTGCCGTTTAATGCTTCCGCAGCAGCTTCTGCACCTGCCCTGTCGTTCATTTCTATAAAGGCATAACCTTTACAGAGCTTTGTTTTCTTATCCCGGACGATCTTAATGGTGCTGATGTCACCATGTGGTGCAAATAACTTTGCTAGTTCTATTTCTTCAATCTCAAGCGGGAAGCCGCCAACAAATAACTTAATCAATGACATAACTTGCTACAAATGTAGAGATATAGAAAACTAGATTTCTACATTTATAGAAATGAATATTTCTATAAATGTAGAAACTTAGAAATGCGTATGCATTTCTAATACTCAAACTATGCTGAGGGAACTATTAACGACAAAGCCCCTGATGGGGCTTTGTGTTATTTTGAATTCTTTAAGATTTCGACTTTCTCTCGTTCACTTTGTAACAATTGCTCATATAGTTTTTTATTTTCTTCGTAAACCTCGATAAGCTTATCGATAGGATTGAAAGCACATTGGTATTGAACCGAGCTTGAATTGTCATGGTAGTTATTTCCAATGATATTAAAAACTGCTTCTTCATTAAAATTTTTTATTCCTTCTGCCGTTACCCCCAAAGCCTGTGCTATTTTTTCAAGAGCCAGGTCCTCGACTTCATCACTTTGCTCAATTTTAGAAATAGCTTGTTGGCTAACACCTAATAAAGTAGCTAACGCTTCTTGCTTCATGCCCCGCAATTCGCGAATCTTACTGATTTTTCGTCCAAGGTTCAATTTAGGTTCTGCCATAGTTCAAAGGTATATGATTATGGTAAATGTACAAAACAACCTGCTTATTGTAAAATACAAGTTGTTATGGTTCGCTACGGTAATGTTTCGCTATTCTTTTGTTTTGCCGGTTAATGGAGGCCGGTTACAATGCAAAAGTGATGGAACCAAAGAAATTTAACACACCGAGCTTTTATCCCAAATATCTTGATCAGGATGAAATTGAAAACCCTTTATTAGTGATCAGGGATTTCTATTCCGCGGACTGGCTGGACGGACACCTTGAAGAGTTATTCAAGTGGCGTAAGTATGTAATAGAAGAAGGATATTATAAAGATGATACCGACAATCCAGCCAGCCTGCTATATACCCATCGTCTGAATGTTAAACTCGTTGAAGCTATGTACTTGATCAATCAGACTAAGACGGCTAAAAAACTTGCTAAACAAGTTCTGATAAACTTTGATGACCAATTAGAACAGGAGGAAAAAGACTGGATTGATTATCCGGTACACCTTTCGTCTGTAGAACGCATAAATCCATACAGGTTTATCCGAGAATTCTTTAAAACATATAGTGTTGACCAGTACCGCAACTTTTTGTATGAATGGCTGGAAACCGGTTTATCCGTCAATGCGGTTGATGAATCAATGGAAGCTTGTGAAATCATATATTTTTATGAAAATATGCAGAAGCTTTACGAGGCGGCATGGATCATCAGGCAGAGGGAAATCGCGCCAACGCTTAAAAAAAAGGAAGATAAAGCGGAAGACTTACCAGAAACTTCTCAAAAAACGGAAGCAGGTATCGCCCTATTCAAACGGGACTGCACTTTCAATAATTTCCTGACCAATGCAGAAAAAGATGGCTTAGGCGAACTGATCAAAATAATTTGCGCGGAAATTCCTTCCGTGCAGCTGATCGTTTATTTAGGTACACATCCTTCTCCAACTGCCTTTTACCTGCTCATTATCATCGATGAAGCAGATAAGACCCCCGAGCATGAGATTGTAAACAAGATCGAAACGAATTGCAAATATTTGATAAATGTTTGCGCCATTGTGCATAAGTCTGACGGTTTCCTTCGGGCGATAAATGAAGGAAACCGTTTTTTTATCAATTCGTTAAGAAGGACTAATATTGCTTATCGTTCAGCAGAATTGATGATACCGGCTTTACGAAACATCGACAACGAGGTAACTAGATTTAGAGCTGAAGCAAACTGGGCGCGATGGGGCAGTCAGGGAAAGAATTTTCTGGATGCTGCATTAAACAGTATCGATGAAGGAAGTTATAATCTTTCGGTCTTCCTAATGCATCAAGCAGTTGAAAGTTCCTTAAGTGCAATTATTCGGGTAAATCTTGATTATCGGATCGCTATTCACAACCTGGCGAGAATGCTTCGTATAACTTTAATTTTTACGGATGACCTTAAAGATGTTTTTGATCTCGGCAGGATTGAAGATGTGCAACTTTTTGAATTGTTACAAACAGCTTATTCAGCGGCTCGGTACAAGGATGATTTTAACCCCGATCAAAAATCGGTTAAAGAATTATCCGATAAAGCGTGTTTGCTTTACATGACGGCGGAACAGATTTACAATGAGATAATAAAAAGCATCAAGGTTTAAGCTAGGCGAGGAGGCAGGCGGTTTCATTACACCAACAGACTCTTTACAGCAATGCAACCCGATGTTCGGTGTTACTCACAACAGGGTACAATTTTTAGACCGGAAAAATACAATCAGAAAGTATTAAAAATTGAAATAGCATCAAAAGAAACGGACAAAAGCGGCGTCAATTTCGGTCAGCCTTCACATACGAACGCATAATGACCTTCATTTCATTCCGGTCACCCTTCGGGACTTATAGTTCTCCTGTTCAGGCTACGACCGCTCTTTTGACTTTCTTTTTTACCGTTTTTTCTTTTGAAAACTATTAATGTAAAAGGGAACTGAGCTAATTATTATGTATTACTTTTAACTAAATTTGTAAAATGGACACTTCATTATTTCCAACCCGCCCCGGACAAATCTGTAAGATAATTTCTGTTATACCTGACATGGAATCTGATCGCGTATATATTGTTGCCGAAGATCCTGCGGATTTTGATGACAATGATGAACTTTTGGTTGTTGATTTAAAAGAATTGCAGCGAAATGTTAGAAACCCTGATCATGCAGAACGTATCTCTGTCAGAAAAGATGAACTTGTTGTCGTTGGAGAAGACCTTGAAAGTTATATCAAATCATGGAACGATAAATAATTAAGTCATGGAAGTTATACACACGCAGCAAAGCTTTTGGACTGTTAACGAATATCCCTACATCCGCCTGATTGAAATATCT
>Ga0302315_10003292_pt1 | contig 14629 bp, 13 predicted proteins | sample III_Palsa_N3_1_FD_200532 | JGI IMG/M metagenome (GOLD analysis project Ga0302315, IMG submission 200532) | Peat permafrost microbial communities from Stordalen Mire near Abisko, Sweden - III_Palsa_N3_1 | ecosystem: Environmental > Terrestrial > Soil > Palsa > Peat permafrost | place: Sweden... | reverse complement strand
TGATGCGGACAATAAAAGTTTCTTAAGAAGTCGTTTTCTATCATTTCGATATGATTTGACACTTTTTTTTCGTTCATTTTGAACGAGTTAAGCGTGTTTCTGACCAAAATTGCACCTTACCTATTTACTGAGGCCTCTGATCTCCGTATAATCGACGCTATGAAAATATACAAATCATTTGTTTATTGCTTTCGATCAGTTGTAGCGGTTTTTTTATCAGTTACATTTTTGGCATGTACGCCCGTTTCAGTCAATCAATCTCCCAGGGAACAAACTGATCCAGCAAACACACGGCAATCTGAAGATCCGTCCGAAGAGGATCTCGACGATGCCCAGGTGGGATCCGCGTCGTCGAAGGCAACAACTCAGTCATCCGCGCCTGCCCAAGCCACTGTGGCAATTAAGGGCTTGGTGGAAGCCGACAGTCTGCGCGATCGCTTACTGGATAATTTTAGCTTGGATTTACCCGAAGACCAACCCCAAGTACAAAAGCATGTTAACTCTTTTGCCAAGAACCCGGCTCAACTCAATAAGATCACCGAACAAGCAGAACCGTATCTTCATTATGTCACAGAAGAATTAGAATTGCGCCAAATGCCTGGTGAAATTGCGTTATTGCCGATTATCGAAAGCGCCTATAATCCGCATGCCGTGAATCGCAATGCCGTGGGATTTTGGCAGCTACAACCCGCCACGGCAAAACGTTTTGGTGTGACACAAAGTCATTGGTTTGATGGCAGACGTGATATACAAGACTCCACACAAGGCGCCTTGAACTATTTAGAATATTTAGGTAAAATGTTTGATGGCGATTGGTTATTGGCTTTGGCAGCTTACAATTCGGGTGAAGGCACCGTCTTACGCGCCATTAAACGCAATAAAGCCAGCGGCAAACCCATTGACTTTTGGTCGCTGCCTTTGCCATCGGTGACCAAGGAATATGTGCCTCGCTTATTGGCTTTATCATCATTGATTGCCAACGACGAGGATTATTTTGCAGCCAGTTTGTTTGATATTCCCAATGAAGCCACTTATTTATCCGTTGAAGTAGACTCGCCTATTCATTTGCAGTTGGCAGCCAACTTAGCAGGAATGTCGTTAACCGAGTTAAAAACGCTCAATCCCGGCATTAAATCCACTCGTACATTAAGTCCCTTGAATCTTTATTTGCCGGTAGATAAAGCCAATCGATTTTTAGCACGTTTGGAGGATGTACCCGTTGAAAAACGTTTACAGGTATCCACCAATAAAACAGCCAATCTTTCACCCAGCAAACACTATAGCGAAAGCAAAGCGTTAAGCAATCAACGCATCACCCATACCGTGCGCAGCGGTGATTCTTTGTGGAAAATTGCCAATCAATATCGCGTTTCTGTGCAAAGTCTTGTGGCTTGGAATAAACTAAATCCGAAAGCAGCATTGAACATTGGTCAATCGCTCACTATCTGGAAAAAATAAATTGCGCAAGGACATGTCATGAAAAGAACTGTTTTTTTTGTCTCTGATGGAACCGGCATTACCGCGCAGACGTTAGGGCATAGCTTAATGACCCAATTTGATACGATTGATTTTGAACAACACATGTATCCTTATGTGGATACCTTAGAAAAAGCAGACAAATTGTTGGCCACTATCAATGCTTGCGCTGCACAAGAACAAAGTCCACCCTTGGTTTTTTCAACGCTGGTCAATCATGATATTTTCCAACGTTTGCAACAAGCACAGGCACTTTGCTTGGATTTTTTCCAAACGTTTATCGGCCCTTTAGAACAAGCTTTGCAGCAACCCTCATCACACAGCATTGGTCGCTCGCATAATCCGTCGCAAAAACAATATGCCTCGCGCATCGATGCCATTAATTACACGTTAAAAACCGATGATGGTGTGCATACAAAAGAATACGACGAAGCGGAAGTCATCTTGATAGGCGTTTCACGTTCAGGCAAAACACCGACATGCTTATATTTGGCCATGCAATATGGCATTAAGGCGGCCAATTACCCGATTACCGAGGAAGACTTGGGTAAAAAACAATTGCCTGAGTGTTTGTTAAAACATTGCGGCAAATTATTTGGTTTAACCATTGATCTAGAACGTTTGCAGGCCATACGCCATGAACGTCGTCCTGGCAGTCGTTATGCCTCTTTATTGCAATGTGAACAAGAGTTGCAAATGGTTGAACGTTTATTTGGGCATTACGATATCCCCTTTTTGAATACAACCACCTATTCTATTGAAGAAATTGCGACTAAATTAATGCTAAAACTAGGCATTCAACGCCGATTACTGTAAAATATGGGCAACTGAATGAATACTGAGACATCCATGGATCAACAACAGCAACTGTGTGAATTGGGGCAAGCGGTGCTCGATATTGAAGCGCAAGCCATTTACGCGCTAAAAAGCCGCATTGGTCAAGCATTTGCTCAAGCCTGTCAGTTGATCTTGGAGGGCAAAGGCCGTGTGATTGTCACAGGCATGGGAAAATCTGGGCACATCGGTCGTAAACTGGCCGCTACATTGGCGAGCACAGGCACGCCGGCCTTTTTTGTGCATGCAGGAGAAGCCAATCACGGTGACATGGGCATGATCACCAGCAAAGATGTGATTATTGCCATTTCCTATTCAGGTAAAACCAATGAATTGGTGAGTTTATTACCGTTTATTAAACGATTAGGCGCACCCTTGATCACCATTACCGGCGATCCGCTTTCTGTTTTGGCCAATGCGGCTGATGTGAATTTAGATATTGCAGTTTCTGAAGAAGCCTGTCCGCTGGGTTTAGCCCCCACCACCAGCACCACAGTGACATTGGCATTGGGTGATGCCATTGCAGTGGCTTTATTAAAAGCCCGCGGATTTACCGCCGATGATTTTGCGATGTCACATCCAGGCGGTGCATTAGGTCGGCGTTTATTATTGCGCGTCAGCGATATCATGCGTACTGACAATAAAGTGCCTAAAATTATGGCCAATGCAACGGTGATTGAAGCCTTGTTAGAAATGAGCGCCAAAGGTTTGGGCATGACAGCGATTGTCGATGACAATAATAAAATTTTAGGGATTTTTACCGACGGTGATTTACGTCGTACTTTACAAAACAATATTGATGTGCACACCACACATGTGTATGCCGTGATGACAACGCGTTGCAAAACTACCACTGCGCATACCTTGGCAGCGGAAGTGTTAAATCAAATGGAAACGTTTAAAATCAATGCGATTTTGGTATCTAATGAAATGGGACTGTTGGTTGGCGCTTTAAATATGCATGACCTTTTACAAGCTCAAGTGGTATAAATATTATGCGGCTTTTATGGCTGGTTTTACTGATGGGAATTTTCATTACGCATGCGTGGCAACGGCTACGTCCTGCCAATGATTGGTTAATCACTGAATCAACGCATGCGGTTGATCCGATTTGGTATGTCACCGATATCCAGCATCACATTTTCGATGAAAATGGGAACCTCACCAAAGCGTTTTCTGCAGAAAAAATGACACATGCACAAAAGCAACAGAAAACTCTCGTGGTCAAACCACAAGTCACCTTACAGCAAGCAGAACAAGGCGATTGGCAGATCAATGCAGAGCACGGCTTGATTTATCATGAAAAATCCATTGAAAAAGTGCAGCAAATTGATCTATGGGACAATGTACATTTACAACAAAGCAATGTGCCCGATCCGGCTCAATTAAAAACCAGTGCCATCGAGTTATTTCCGCAACAATGGCGCGCTCAAACCAGTGCGCCCGTCTCCATGCAACAAAAACAAAATCATTTACAAGGTGTGGGCTTATCGGTCAATCTTCACACCGAAGAACTACGCGTATTATCAAAGGTAACAAGCAACCATGAAATATCTTCTTTATCTCCTTAGTGTTATCAGTCTGCTCAGTTTTTCTTTGCTGGTTATCGCCAAAGATAATCCAGATGATCTGTTGCCCATTCAAATTAGCTCAGATAGTTTTGAATTTAACAATACCACTGGGGTAGCAACCTATAAAGGCAAGATTGAAGTCACCCAAGGTTCCAGACAGCTGACCTCCACCTCACTGAATATTTATCGTTCCAAGGATGGCAGTATTGATAGAATGATTGCCGTTGGTTCTCCTGCCAAATACCAAGGACAGACTGATCCAAAAAAACCATTGTTATATGCGCATGCGGATACCATTGAATATTACGTGCAAAAAGAATTATTAATTTTAATGGGACACGCTGAAGTGGAACAAGCAGGCGATAAGTACCAAGCACCACGTATTGAATACGATTCAGCCAATGAGCGTATTAATTCACACGCCACCTCTTCCGGTCGCACCACCATTACCATACAGCCCAGAGACAACAAAAATAAAGGATTATAAGCATGGATCAGCCCATCGCTTTACGCGCAACCCATTTAGCCAAACGCTATAAAAAACGTTGGGTGGTCGAAGATGTTTCCTTTGAAGTCAAGCAAGGTGAAATTGTCGGTTTATTGGGTCCCAACGGTGCGGGAAAAACCACTTGTTTTTATATGGTGGTGGGCTTGGTTGAAGCCTCGCGTGGACAGGTTTTTTTAGGCGAGAAAGACATAACCTCTTTAAGTATGGATGCACGTGCTCGCGCAGGGATTGGTTACTTGCCACAAGAACCATCGATTTTTCGCAAACTCAATGTTGCAGATAATATCATGGCTATTTTAGAAATTGCTCAACCCACGTTAAATAAAGAAGAGAAACAAGATCGTTTGGGATCGTTATTAGAAGAATTTCGCATTGAACATTTACGTGATAATATGGGCGTGAGTCTGTCAGGTGGTGAAAGACGTCGCGTTGAGATTGCGCGCGCTGTTGCGGCCAATCCACAGTTTATGTTACTGGATGAACCCTTTGCCGGTGTTGACCCCATTTCCGTGAATGATTTAAAACAGCTCATCCATCATTTAGCCCAGCGTGGCATTGGTATTTTAATTACCGATCATAATGTGCGTGAAACCTTAGATTTGTGTTCCCGCTCGTATATTATTGGTCATGGTCAAGTGATTGTTTCCGGTAATCATGAAGATATTTTAGAACATAAAACCGTGCGCGACATTTATCTGGGCGAACATTTTCAATTATAGTGCTCAAATAACTCATAATGCGTCATTTCGTGCGTAAATGGCCCCGTCAAATGCAGTAATGTCTCACACGTTTGTAAGATATTTGCTCATGCTTTATTTTTAAAAATCGCGTATCGTATAACATTGAACGACAACAAGGCAGTGGTCATGGCACGTATACTGATTGCGGATGATGATACAAATATCAGGCGCTTATTTCGCCAGGTATTGGAGCGTGCGCATCATGAAGTCATCGATGCTGAAGATGGCGATGTTGCGTTGCGCATGATGAAGAAATCTCAACCGCATGGTTTGGATATCTTAATCACGGATGTATTAATGCCCAATAAAGAAGGCTTAGAGTTAATACAAGAAACAAAGTTATCCTATCCACATATTCATATTATTGCCATTTCTGGCGGCGGTGCCGTCGGTTTGCAAGACTGCTTAATGTTTGCAGACGGCTTTGGTGCTGACCGTGTCTTTGCCAAGCCCTTACGGCCACAGCATTTGGTTGAAGCAGTCAATGAATTGCTCGGACAGAAAGAAGTCGCTTAATCCTTAGACAACTTATCATAATCAAATGTGCGACCAGAAGACGATTCATCCGGTTTTGGTGGTTGACCTTGCGTGTTTTTATATTTTTGCATAATTAAAATATAACGGACCCAGCCAATTAACATAAGAACACTACCAATCACAATAGCCCACAAAATCAAACCTGAAAAAATAACAAAACCCACAATACCAATCACAATAACGGCGCATAACCATAAAAATGGCAAAACTTGTTTTAACAGTTGACGCAACATTTTAAACTTCCCCCGCCGCCAGTTTAGTCACTTTCGCAAATGCCTTGGGCAATTTATGTCCCCGATGTCCGCGTGCAGCCACATAATGTTTTAATTCTGCACGGGATAATACATATTGCTTTTGCCCTGCATACAATTGTAATCCTTTTGACAGATCACATAAACACCAGTCTTGAATATAATCAGCACGTGTTTTAATATCAAAGGCATCAAATTGTACCAGCTTATTGCCTTTGCCTTTTAACATTTGCGGCAATTCGCTAATCATAACACACAACAAACGACCTTGATGCGTTAATATGGCGACATATTGACTGGCCTGTTCAATAGACATTAGTAATGGCTTTAATGCTCTTGCATTTTCATCACATTTAATGATTTGTTTACCATTGCGATTTTTACTGTTTAATTCGTCTGCGGGCAAGATAAACCCATAACCAAAATCACTCGCCCACAAGACTTTTTGGTTTTCTTCTGAGAATAATACGTCAATAAATTCAGCGCCTGCCGGTGGCGATAAATGACTGGTCAACGGCTCACCTTGACCACGTGCCGAAGGCAGATCAGCAGCATTGAGACTATAACCACGACCAGTATGATCAACCACAATCACCGGTTGATGCGTTCGTCCTTTGGATACACATAAAAAGCCATCGCCTGCTTTATAAGACAAAGACGCAGGATCAACTTCATGTCCTTTCCCCACACGGATCCAACCTTTTTCTGACAAAATCACCGTGATGGGTTCTTTCACTTGTGGCAATGATTTTTCTAATATTTGCGCTTCTTTTCTGACCACTAACGATGAACAACGCTTATCACCATGTTGTTTGGCGATATGTTCTAGCTCTTTGCGGATCAATTGATTTAATTTGGTTTTGGAATTTAATATTTTTTCTAATTGTTCACGTTCTTTGTCCAGCTCGCCCTGTTCACCGCGTAGAGTCATTTCTTCTAATTTGGCCAAATGTCTTAATTTTAATTCTAAAATCGCTTCGGCTTGAATATCACTTAATTGAAAACGTTGCATTAAAATAGACTTGGGTTCATCTTCTTCACGAATAATTTTAATCACTGCATCAATATTTAAAAAAGCAATGAGTAAGCCTTGCAAAATATGCAGGCGATGCAAAACTTTGTCCAACCGAAATTGTAAGCGTCTGGTGACAGTTTGGGTGCGAAAAACCAACCATTCGCTGAGCAGGGTGCGTAAATTTTTGACCTGCGGTTTACCATTTAAACCAATCATGTTTAAATTCACACGATAACTGCGCTCTAATTCTGTGCTGGCAAATAAATGACTCATTAAACCTTCGACATCGACACGATTGGATTTTAAGACCAATAATAACCGCGTTGGATTTTCATGATCCGACTCATCGCGCAAATCCACCAGCATCGGTAATTTTTTGGCCTGCATTTGTCCGGCAATTTGTTCAAGAATTTTTGCGCCAGACACTTGATACGGCAGTGCGGTAATGATCACTTCCGTGTCTTCTTGCTGATAAACAGCGCGCGCTCGTACACTACCATTGCCCGTTTCATACATACGTAACAGATCGGCTTGCGGTGTAATAATTTCAGCCCCTGTTGGATAATCGGGAGCGCGTAGATGTTGACATAGATCTGCCACAGTGGCATCGGGGTTATCCAATAAATGCAAGGTCGCTGCAATCACTTCATTTAGTTGATGTGGCGGAATATCAGTGGCCATTCCAACTGCAATCCCCATGCTGCCATTGAGCAATATCGCTGGAATTTGTGCCGGTAAGTATTTGGGCTCTTGTAAAGTACCATCAAAATTATTTGCCCATTCAACCGTGCCCTGTTCAACCTCTGCCAACCATAAATCAGCATAGCGCGATAAACGCGATTCCGTGTAACGCATGGCGGCAAATGATTTGGGATCATCCGGCGAACCCCAGTTCCCTTGACCATCCACCAGCGGATAACGATAAGAAAACGGTTGCGCCATTAAAACCATCGCTTCATAACACGCACTGTCACCATGTGGATGAAATTTACCTAACACATCACCGACGGTGCGCGCGGATTTTTTATATTTGGCAACATTCTTTAAGCCCAGTTCGCTCATGGCATATAGAATGCGGCGTTGCACTGGTTTTAAGCCATCGCTGATATGCGGGAGTGCGCGATCGAGGATCACGGACATGGCATAGTCTAAATAGGCTTTTTCGGTAAACGTGGTTAACGATTGCTTTTCAATGCTGTCAAATGCGGCCTGAGACATGAGGTATCCTGAGATTGATCGAAGATTGATGCATAGTATAGCGTGAGAGTGGGAAAAACTTCAAAAAATATATTTTCTCTGCCGGACAATCGCATCTAAATATCTTTTCATTACAATATGCTCCATATTTCCCCCCTTTGAAAAAGGGGGGTTAGGGGGGATTTACAGAATGACTCGATGAACCAAGCCATGAAAAGCATACTGCATCGAAATAACATACAATAAAGTTCAGCTGCATTAGCGGGCAAATCCCCCCTAGCCCCCCTTTTTCAAAGGGGGGAAACAAGAAAACAGACTACTAACGCGAAGACTCTTCGCCATCCTCTTCCGAGAAAGACTCTTCTTCATCGTTCGCAAAGTCTGAAAATAAATCACTATCGGCTTGTTCACTAGGCAAATCATCATCAAACAACTCATCTTCAATAATGATCAACATATCATCATCCATGTCATCCTGGCTGCCAGGTGTCCATGCGGCCACAGGTGATGTTGTCGATTGTTTTGCGACTTGGGCTTTGACGCGCTTGTCTGCTTTTTTCTTTTCAGCAAGTGCTTTAGCGGCTTGTGCTTTGACTTGTTTGGCTTCTTTCTTTTTTTGTGCAGCCAATTTGTTCGCTTCTGCTTGCTTTTTTGCATCCATTTTCAAGGCGGCTTTTTCTTTTTTGGTTTCTTCTTCTATGACTTTCGCCATGGCTTTTACCAAACCAGAAAATTTCTTGGCAGCGGCTTGTGTTGCATGTAATTCTTTTTTAGCAATATCAAAAACAACACTAACTTCTTTAACGGCTGCTTGCGCCGACTGATAAGCCTCTTTGGCTTTATCACGTTGTAACGCCGTTTTGGCTGTGGCTTTCTTTTGCTTCGCTTGCGTTAATTGTTGCTGTGCACGCGCCATTTGTTTTTCAAATTGTGCCAGATTCTTTTGTGCGTGTGTTGTTAATACGCCGATTTGACCCGCCGTATGATCCAAACTTTGCGCAAAACTCATTTCAATGCTGTGTAAATCCATTGCAGCTGTTTTTTGTTTTGGGGATGCTTTTACAGTTTTAAGGCTGGCAACTTTTTTAACGGTCTTCACTTTTTTGGCAGGGGCTGGTTTTTTAGCAATGGCTGTCTTTTTAGCAACAACCGCTTTTTTGGCTAGAGTTGTTTTCTTAGCAATCGCTGGTTTTTTAGCAATGGCCGTCTCTTTAGCAACAACCGCTTTTTTAGCTAGGGTTGTTTTCTTAGCAATCGCTGGTTTTTTAGCAATGGCCGTCTTTTTAGCAACAACCGCCTTTTTGGCTAGGGTTGTTTTCTTAGCAATCGCTGGTTTTTTAGCAATGGCCATCTTTTTAGCAACAACCGCTTTTTTAGCTAGGGTTGTTTTCTTAGCAACCACTGCCTTTTTGACCGCTGTTGTTTTTTTAGCAACAGCCGCTTTTTTTGCTATCGCTGGTTTTTTAGCAACCGCCGTTTTTTTCACCGCAGCGGATGTTTTAGCAACAACCTTTTTTTTAGCTTGCTTGACGGATACTGCTTTTTTGGGCTTGGAACCTTTGATCGCCATGATGGATCTCCCTGCATGAGTGATGAGTTAAAATAAATATTATCATGATTATGGTAATGGATCGACTAAGATGCAATAGCCTATCTTATTTTATTTCATTTTTAAAGCCTCAACATGCTATAATGCCCTCTCATTTGCTGGGCATAAGGTCATTAATATAATGATGTGGGTGCTATTAGGGATAAGCGCCCTGGTATTTGTAGCGCTAGGACACTATTGGGGACGCGCGACCACACATCAACATTTATTTTTTGTTGGCGGGCGACAATTTGGTATCGGCTTGATCACCGCCTCATTATTGGCCGCAAATATCGGCGCAGGAACCACAGTCGGTGCCGCCGGATTGGGCTATCAATATGGTTGGATGGCTTGGTGGTGGGGAGGCTCAGCAGCCGTTGGAACCCTATTGCTGACATTCTTTATCGCGCCCAAACTCTGGCGCTTAGCAAAAACCCATCAATTTCTTACCTTAGGCGATTATTTGGCCTTCCAATACGGTTCATTATTACGTGATGCCTTGGCATGGATTTTATTATTGGCCACTTTGTTTTTATTGGCCGGTCAATTAATGGCCTTGTCATATTTATTCAGTGTGTTTTTGCAGGTTTCAAAAATACAAGGTTGTCTGCTGTCCAGCTTGATTGTGATTGGATATTGCGCCAAAGGCGGATTGTTTGCAACCGCGCGGATTAATGCATTGCAATTGGTGGTGATTTTTTTAGGTTTTATATTGGCCGCCTATTTTCTCAAACAACAAACCGATATCAGCACGCTCTTTCATATGCAACAATCATTGCACCAAAACACTCCGCCCGCATTGATTTTCAGTTGGCTCGTTTTATTGGTTCCTGCGTTTATGATCTCTCCCGGACTTATCCAAAAAATGTACGCGGCTCAAAATCTGCGCAGTTTGTATTGTGGTGGTGTGCTCGCCGCACTATTAATGGCCTTATTTACATTATTGCCTGTTTTTTTAGGAATGAGTGCCTGGATAGATAGCATTGTCCCCCAACAAGCCGAATGGGCTTTATTGCAAAGTGTGGCGGATAATGTGCCGCAATGGCTAAGTATTTTACTATTATTGGCCATTGCCTTTGCTGAATTAAGCACCTGTGATGCCATTATTTTAATGGCCAGCAGCAGTTTGAGCGTGGATTTGCTCAGTCGATACCCTTGGTATCAAGCAAGATCAGCGTCACAAATATTGCATCTAAATCGTGCATTGATTATTTTGATGATGCTCATTGCCACTTTATTAGCCATGTATTTGTCATCCATTATTGCAGCCTTGTCGTTGTTTTATACATTAATGGTGGTTGGATTATTTATGCCAGTGGTCACCGGCTTATATGGTTTTAAAATCGAACAAAAAACCATGTTAATCATTGTGATCAGCAGTCTCACGGGCACGCTGCTCTTTCATTGCTTAACGAATGGACACGGATGGTCTTGGTTATCGCCACAACTGTTTGGTTTACTGTTGTCCACCTTCTTGGTATGGGGACGTTTTTATACAAAACAAATGAGTCTGGCCGTGTTACTCATCATCAGTGGGTCCAACAGTCATGCGTTGACACAAATTCCAGGTATTTTGGTAGGACATTGCGCAGTCTCTGATCGCACCAGTGGCGCCACCGCTATCGTATTTCCCGACGGTGTGATTGCGGGAGTGGACGTGCGCGGTGGCGGACCAGGCACGCGAGAAACCGATCTGATTAATCCCATCAATAAAGAACGTAAAATTAACAGTATTGTATTGTCAGGTGGCAGTGCGTTTGGTTTAGACGCGGCCACGGGTGTTGTACAATTTTTAGCAGAAAAAAACATCGGTTATGATGTTGGCGTGACTAAAGTACCGTTGGTTCCTGCGGCCATCTTGTTTGACTTACAAATCGGCGCACCTCACATTTATCCTGATAAAGCCTGTGGTTATCGCGCCGCAAAGAGCGCAACAGACGCGCCTGTCACCATGGGCAATATTGGTGCAGGCTTAGGTGCCAGTGTGGGGAAAATTCGCGGTATCGCCTATGCCATGAAATCAGGTTTGGGTGTGGCACATATTGAATTGGACAATGGTTTACAGGTCGCCGCCTTGGTAGCCGTGAATGCCTTGGGTGATGTGATCAATCCATCCACACAAAAAGTACTCGCGGGTACACGTGCAGATGATGGTAAAACCTTATTGGATGCCCGCTCGTGGATCAAGCGTCATCCATTAACTCAACAGCAAGACAATAATACCACTATCGGTGTGATTGCAACCAATGCGGTGTTATCCATGCCACAAGCCACCAAGTTGGCCCAAATGGGACATGATGGACTCGCACGTAGCATTGCGCCTATTCACACTGAACATGATGGCGACACCCTATTTGCGGTAAGTACAGGAACGTGGAGCGGTGACATTGATATGACGGTGATTGGCGAGTTGGCTGCGCAAATGGTGGCACAAGCCGTTGTCGATGGAACCTGTGCAGCAACCGCCATTAAAGGGTATCCCGCAGCAACATGTGAATAAAAAAAAGCGCCCTTAAAAAAGAGCGCTTTTTACAAGAACAAACCAATAACGATTATTTAAAGTCTATCGTTTCTAAGAATTGTCTGTAGCTTTCTGAACCATTCCAACCTAAAAATTCATTCACGCTCTTAGGTGATTTTTCTTCAGATGCTGGGAAATAATAATACGCAACGGCAGTCTTGCCTTCACCAAACCACAAACGGGTGATTTGCATAAATGCATTACGCTTAGGATCATGCATCACCATTTCATAACCATAATGACCATTGACTTCCACAGGTATGCCACGCTTTACTTCAGTGAAACTGTAATCTTCGCCTTTTAACGCATTGCTGGCATAATGAGCCAATATCTTTTTAGACGCTTTATCAAAATCTGCTTCGCTGTGAAATTTTGCCTTTGGATTGACAATACCCACCGCTGCAAACACACCGGAAGGACCATCATAACCACTGCGTGTAAATTCAACGAGGTTGCCATTGGTTCTCACATGTAAACCATTGAGGACCGCTGTAGGTGGTTTTGCTTTTAGCAATTTGCTTTGATAATAACCATTCTGATCTTCTTCCGCTGAATAATAGGCAGTGTTCGCCAATTCTGCTGACAAATAATTTTCTTCGGCCATGACAACGCCAGAAAAGCTCAATATACTTAGACCCAAGACCACACCAGAAAGATGTTTCAACATAATATACAGGCTCCCGCTATGTTATTTAGATTTTCGATTATATGAGAATAGCAGGGTTTAAAAGTTTCGCCATTGAAGGAGTTGCCTTTTCCCCCCATTTTAGTCCATGATAAACCTACATTCATTAAGAAATATTTTTTATGCCGTTAGATACGCTTTTTTTACGCTGGCCTTCCCATGAGGATCCCTCACGGGTATGTGTCTATGATCCTGCGACCAGCACGGTGAGGCAAGACAATATCGTCACACTTAAACCTTTTTTACAAGGAAAACGAGTGGTTGCTTATTTACCTGCCACCAAAATGCAGTTGAACACCTTGTTTGTACCCGGTAAAAGTCAGAAACAACGATTAGCCCTTTTACCCAGTTTATTGGAAGAAAAATGTGCGCAGGATATTGATGAATTGTATTTTGTGCTGGGAGAACCACTCAATGGCACAGAAATCTATCCGACGGCCTACCTTGCAAAAAATGATTTTTCTTGCTTTTATCAAGCACTGAATGAAACCGACGCTTATTTCGACAATCTGATCCCTGAATTATTGGTGTGTCCTTATGTGCCTGAACATTGGACGTTAGTGGTCACCTCAACCTACAGTTGGTTCCGTTACGGATTGACGCAAGGCTTTGCCATTGAAACCGTCTACTTACCCGTATACTTACAGTCGGCCTGTCATGCCATTGAACAAAAACCCGTCCAATGTACCATTTTTCATGATGCCACATTAGCTCCTGATATATTAGCGCTGTTTGATGAAAAAAATATCGCCGTTTCGGTGCAATCATTGGATGAAGATATTCTGGCGTTATGGCAAAAAGAAACCGATTCCGCATTCACACTGCCTTTTTTTCAGGGCGAATTCCGTGCAAAACGACCGCACAATCCGCATCGGCGTTGGCTCACGACCAGTGGTGTTTTATTGGGACTGGGCGTGGTGGCATGGTGGATACAACAGTGGTTATTGATGGGGCAATTAGAACAACAAAAAGTACAGTTAGATACGCAAGTCACGGCCTTATATCAACAAGCGTTTCCTGAACAAACCAACGTCGTCAGTCCTCGCGCAACGTTAACCCAAGCCTTGCAAAAATATCCGCCAATAAGCAATCATCCTTCTATTTGGCGATGGTTACGTTTATTGGCCACTACTCCATTGCCTCAAGATGTACACATTGAACAATTGGCTTTTACGCAAGATAAAATTATTTTAGTGCTCAGTGGCCAGGTTGCAACATTAGAAACCTATCAACAAGCCTTACGCGCTGAAAATATACAAATAACGCCACTTGATGTTGACGAGCCCGAGGATAAGCGATTGCATTTGCAATTGACACTCCTTTAAGACAGGCCTTGGTGTAAAATATGCCATCACGTGGTGTATTTTACACCATTGCGTGGTACAATTCAGCGATTATGCTGACAGCAGAAACTGTGTGAAGTGGTATAATATCAACGGGTAAACTCAGCATAAGATCACAACATGTTAACACATAAACATATACTTATCGGCATCACTGGCGGCATTGCAGCCTACAAGATCCCTCTGTTGGTGCGCTTATTGCGCGAACAAAATGCGGACGTTAAAATAATCTTAAGTCAGGCGGCCCAATCCTTTGTCACGCCGCTCACCCTAGAAACATTGTCGCAACATCCGGTACATCAATCTTTATTTGATATCAGCACACATGATCCCATGGATCATATTCATTTAGCTCGCTGGGCT
>Ga0302315_10003291_pt1 | contig 14629 bp, 8 predicted proteins | sample III_Palsa_N3_1_FD_200532 | JGI IMG/M metagenome (GOLD analysis project Ga0302315, IMG submission 200532) | Peat permafrost microbial communities from Stordalen Mire near Abisko, Sweden - III_Palsa_N3_1 | ecosystem: Environmental > Terrestrial > Soil > Palsa > Peat permafrost | place: Sweden... | reverse complement strand
GGAAGCGAGCGCAGACTCACGCGATTGATTCCCGCTTCGACAGGCAGATCCTTGGACAGGATGTAGTTGTCCTCCAGCAACAGCGGTGTAGGCGGAGTCGTTGCTAAGCCGTGATTGTCATTCGGCGTCACATTGATCGGCACTTTAGTGACCGAGCCTTGCGCGATTCCACCACGCCATTCGGCTGACCCATCCAGTTGAAAGTGAATTGTGCTAAGCACAGTCGGACAACGCCGTCCTTGCGCATCGACGATCTCCACATCGACCAGCGCCATATCCTGTCCATCGGCGCGAAGCCCCCCGGGCGCTGTGTGGAGTGTCAGTTTGATCGCGGCCGCCGGTCCCGCGGTCTCAAGCTTCGTGGTCACAACTGCCGCGCCCTGCGCATCGTAGCCAATGGCCTCAAGCTTCCCCGCCGCATAGGAAACCTTCGGAAAAGTAAATAGAAAGTCATCCGAGCGCTCCCCATAACCGAGCGAGTGTCCATTCAGCCGCAACTCCACTTTCTCCACACTCGACACTACATATACGTCTTTCACCTCGCCGTCCGCATAGTTCCAATGGCCCACAATATGTATCCGTGGATGCTCCACATCCACCCACCCGTCCCACATCACCTGGTGCGCAAAGTACGCGTCCTTCGGCAATCGCATCGCATCCACTTCTCCGCTGCGACGGTAGTTGTTATCGCCCCGGTAATGCGTATTGGAATCGGAGAAGATGATGTTCACCCCACCCGAACTGACCCGCGAACCGGTACCGGGACGCACTCTGTAAAAATCGTCCCAGCGGACAACATCCTCCAGCGTGAACGTGTCCTGGTTGCGGTTGTATATCGGGGAATCCTCGTGAAACGGAGGCGTGTCGTTATCCTGAAACTTCCGCGCGCCTTCGTCCCGGTTGTACTCGTGGTCCCACAGCGGCTTGTAGGAGCTCTTGTCGATATACAGCATCTCGCCGCCATACTCCGCCACATGGCTTGCCAGCATCTCGCGCGCGCCGATGGCACGTCCCCCATGCGGATCGTACTGATCGCGCACAGCCTTCATCTCCAGCATGTGCTCGTCGGTGATACCTTTGTTGCCGGCCTCGTAGAAGAGAATCGACGGACTGTTCCGGTTATAGACAATCGCATCGCGCATCAACTCCACGCGCTGCTCCCACTGCCGGCCTTTGCTTTCGCCCTCGGCATCGCCGGCCGGCATCGACTCGATCAGACCCACGCGGTCCAACGACTCGACGTCCTGCTTCCACGGAGTCACATGCATCCAGCGCACCAGGTCGGCATTGCTTTCGACCATTAATTTATTCGAGAAGTCGCTCATCCACGCCGGAACGGAAAGCCCCACCGCGGGCCACTCGTTCGTCGTGCGTTGCCCATAGCCGTGTACCTCGATGACCCGGCCATTCAGATAGATCATCCCGTTCTTGAAGGCAGTCTCGCGAAAACCGGTGCGCGTTGTTACAACATCAATAGGCTTGCCATCTTCACTAACGGTCGTCACCACGCGGTAAAGATACCCATACCCCCAGCTCCAGAAATGTAGACTCCCAACAACTGCGCTCGCGGAAAAAACTCTTGTCTCATGCGCAGAAAATTCAGTTGCAGCGGAGTGAAAGACGCTTATCGTTCTTCCGTCGAGAGCGACGATGCGGACTTCATAGCCCAACATCCTGGCACGCTGCGAGTCATTTCGCACCTGCGATTCGGCGGTAATCCGCGCTGTATGTTTCGCTATATCGAAATCGCTCGCCCAGATATACGTGCCCGTGGTTCCAAGGCTGGAATACAGCGGCAGTGTCTGATAGACCTCTCCGCAAATATGTAGCCACACGCTCTTGCTGATACCGCCATAGTTGGCATAGAAGTTCGCGTTATTCCACTGATACGATGTGCCTGTCTTCTGCTCTTTATAGTCCCAGCGATTGTCCGTCTTCACGGCGATAACATTTTCTTCGCCTACAGCATTTAGAAAGGGCGTAAGGTCGAAGCCGAAGGCCATCACTCCATCTTCATGGCGTCCCACGAAGTGGCCATTCACAGTAATGTCTCCTGCCTGTCGAATGCCTTCGAACTCGATAAAGACCTTCTGCCCCGCCGCATTCGCCGGCAGACGAAAGTGCTTTCGATACCACGCAACACCGGTGGGCATGTCATGAATGCTGACCTTGAAAGCGGAATCCTCATTCCACGCATAGGGTGTCGTAACAGGCTTCCACTCCGAATCGTCGTAAGTCGCAGCTTCTGCCCCCGGCTCGTCTCCAACCTTTACCAGCCAATCGGAGTTGAAGTTGTAGCGTGCTCGCTGTGCTATGCAACGTACGCCGCATAGTGCGAATAAAACGAAAATAGGAATGAATAGTTTCTTTATCATTTGATCGTCGTAGCCGGGTTGACGCTCTTGGCAATTTCCACGCCGAATACATACGTCGGGCCGAACATATTGGAGCGAAAAATAATCATTTTCTCGTCAGGCGTGAAGCTTACGTTCGGCTCAAGGGCGTAGTTGTGCTTCGTCATGTTGACCAGCTTCTCCGCGTGCAACACTCCCGGGTTCACAAAGTCCTTGCTGGCAAGCCCGATGTTGTCGATTAGTTCTGGACGGAAGAGATAAAGCCACTCGCCCTCGGGCGCCTTCGCCACTTGTCCCGGATCGCCGCCATCTCCGGCAAAGAGCTTCCCGTCCTTGCTGACGTTGAAGTGGATCGACCACTCGTTGCGCTCCAGGTGACACCAGGTGCGCTCCCCGTTGCTGAGGTCCAGTGAAGCAAGAAAAAAATCCTGCCCCTTGGGCGTCTGGAGATCGTAGTAAACGGTCTCGCCGTCCCAGCCCCAGAACTCATGCCCCGCGATCTCCATGGCCATGTGGCGCTGATGCATAAGCTGGTTGTGCGTGCCGTCCGTGCGAATCGTCCAGATGCGATCGACGGCCTGCCATGGGCCTTCGTGGCAGTACATCAGCAGCATAGGGTCGCTGGGCGAAAACAGCATGTGGCCGATCCAGTCGGTGCTGTGCAGCAGCGGCGTAATTTTTCCGTCGTTCAGATTGAGCGTGAACAGCACCAGCGGAATCCGGGCCGCGAGACGCTTCACCATCATGTCGCCTTTGTTGGCCGCCTGTTCCAGAGGGCTTCCCTGCTCGCCTCCTGCTTTGCCGGGACTGCCCGGCTTCTTCTCGGGCGCGACGGTCTCGTCATACGTGCCTGCGGCCAGCGTCTCATCGGCATTGACGGTAGCGATGCTCCCATGCGCAGGCACCTTGCCTGCCATGCGCGTTTCGCCTGTATCCACGTTGGTGACATACAGCGCATTCTCCTCCGGCTTGATGTAGAAGATGCTCGGCGTCTTGTGCCCAACCACAACCGTCCGCACATGGCCTTCCACCACCGAACGCGTCTTGAAGCTCTTGAGGTCCAGCACGGAGATGCCCTTCGGCGTGGTGTAGATCATCTCGCTGCCATCGGGTGTGTATGCGTTTACGTTGAAGTAGAAACTCGCCGACCCCGGCTCATCGGTAAGCCTCACCACGCGATGCCCGGTGTCCTTATCCACCCAGCTCCTGGGAGGGTCCTTCAATTCTGCGGCGGTCGGCATATTGGCCGCGGTGCGGGTGTCCTTTGCGGGAGGGTACGAAGCCTGTCCGAACGCGCTCTGCGAGAGCAGTGCAACACCAAGGAAAACTGAGAATATTTGTGACGTCGCAACCTTCATGGGGCCTCCTCGATACAAGTCAACCATAGCCGCCTATAAATGGAAGCCGGAAGCACAATGTTCCGTGCCTCCGGCCTTCGGAGGAGCAAGTGAGTCAGCGGTTAGAAAGAAATACGTCCCGAGAACTGGAAGGCGCGACCGTCCGCACTAGCGAAGTTGAGCGTGCCATAACTGGATGCATTGATACCAACCGGGATTGACTGGTTGCCGACGTTCTCGCCAAAGGTCACCCTGTTAGTCACATTTTGGCAATCCACACCAAAGATGAACTTCACCTGCTCTGTGATGGGAAAGGAGCGGCGAAGCCCATTGGTGAGCCGGAAATTACTGGGAGTCCGCAAACCGTACGCCCCCGTTCGTGCGGCATCGCCAAACATCAGCGGATTTGCATTACAGAATGGACCCGTGCTGGCGCCGCAGGGAATGTTGGTGGCAGTCGTCCCGTTGGTCCCGTTTCCTGGAGTCGTACTGATGACATACCCGTTATTGATGTAGGACTTCGTGCCCAGGTTCAGCGCCGTCGCTCCCACACCCCACTTGGAGCTCATGATCGGCCCCGTGAAGTTCGGATTTATGTCAGGCATGCACGTACTTTGATTGGGCAAGCTGGTGGCTGTGCAAGCCGACGAGGTTAGAGTCAATGGATATCCTGAGGTGTAGGTCAGGATGCCCGAAAACTCCCATCCGCCGGCCAGCCACCGGACGACAAAGTTGTGCGCCCCTATGCCCCCTTTGCCAAAGGGCAGCTTGTAGACGCCATACACGGCAAGGTTCTGCGGCGAGTCCAGCGTGCTCAACGAGCGGTCCTCACGGTCGGCCTTCCACGCCTTGCCTGTCAGGGTGGCGCTTGCCGGAATCGGATAGCCGCTGCGGACGGTGCCCGCGTCATCCATCTCCTTGGACCAGGTGTAGTTCACGTTGAGGACCAGTCCATGGTACGGACGGATCGCTACCGATGCCTGCAAGGCGTTATAGGCAGCGTTGGCCGAGTACAGTCCCCAGGTGTCGGTTGTCCCGCTATATTGCGGCATCCACTTCAGGCTCTGCGCGATCGTGGCGACACTGGAGCCGGCAGACGTGGCCGCTGCTGCAGCAAAGCCCGGATACGGACTGGCACAGCAGCCAGGCATGACCGCTTGCGCCAGTGCGACGTTAGCAGCTGTAGCAGCCTGGGTCAGCAAGCCCTTTCCATATTGCGGGGCCGTTACAGTGCCGCCGGCACCGAGCGCAAAGTAAATTGGATTGACCTCACCCGACTCCAGCCCGCGCAGAGCCCCGTTGCCGGCGATAAAGTGACTGATGCTCCCAGCATAGTTCAATGTAAAAGTAATGTCCTTCGTGAGCGACTGTTGCCCGCCGAAGTTGAAGAAATAGAACGTCGGCGTGCGGTCTCCGTAGTACGGGTCGGCATAGGCCACTCCATTGCTTGATTTAACAAAGGCCCCCGAACCGTTCACAAAGTTCCCGATAAGGGCCGCCGATATCTGCGTGTTTGCCGATGGCGCGGGAATACTGGGGAGTACGACGCCCGGCCCGCCGAAGTTGGTGTTGGCTAGGCCCTTGCTCGTGAAGGTGGCGCTGTTGTTGAGATAGAACGTTGGAGCGGCTGTCGCACTTGCCGCATTGGCCGCGAAAGTGACCGGATCGTTGAAGCCTGTCTGACCCGTCCCCGTCGCACCCGCGCCACCCGTGCCGCCGCCATGCGAATACAGAAAGCCAACACTTCCGCGGATGACCGTCTTGGGCAATACCGCATAGGAGAAGCCCAGACGGGGACCCCAGTTCTTCCAATAGGTATTCACCGGCGTGGTGCAACCGCAGCTGACGCCTGCTCCTCCGTAGTTCCCCGCGAACTGGAAGTTCCCCGGGTTGCCCGTGTAGGGGTTGACCGCCGTCGCATTCAGGAACGACCAGCGGTCCAGCACCTCATGGAACGGAGGCATGTAATCCCAGCGCAGCCCAAGGTTCAAGGTCAACTTCGAGGTGATCTTATAGTCGTCCTGGAAGTAAGGAGCGACCGTATGGTAGCGGCTGCCTACGTCGGAGAATGGCTGCAACGTGACGCTGGTACTGTCTACCGCACCCAGCAGATAGCTGGCATACGAGAAGCCGCCGCTGGCGGTTACATAGGAGGTTCCGCTGATGTTGGCCGTATCGTTGCTGCTATAGGCATAGGTGATCGGGCTGGAATAGCTGTTGTTGGTGCTGACGTTGGCCATCAGGTCCTGAAGCTGGATGCCGAACGTCAGCGAGTGCTTGCTGAACACCCAATTTACGTTGTCGACGATGTCGAAGGTATGGGCCACGGTCTTCGAGGTGACATCCGGTTGAGACCACTCGGTGCCTCCGTCCGTACCGGCAAAGGTCACACCCGGAAACTCATCGGAGCCCTGGCCGGCGGGCAGCCCGGTAATTCCAGCCGTCGTTGCCTCATACTGCGCTACGCCCTCGGTGTTGTTCTGCGTCGGGGGGCCACCGAAGTACGCATAGCCCGCGGTGAACTGGTTCACGATATGCGGCGACACGGTGAATGTGTCCTCCACATCGATAAAGCTGCCCACGACCGTAGAGAGCGTGGCCGCCAGGTACGGTGGTGGCAGATTTGCGCTTCCCGACGTAAACGGCACCGCATGGCGCCGGCCATCGGTCGCTGCAAACGATAGCCTGTTCCGCGGGGAGATGTCATAGTCGATGCGGCCCGCCCATAGATAGTTGTCATACCCGCCCGGAATGCCGCCAAGATAGTTACTGGTGAGGTTGTTGTTCGTAAGAGCAGGCAGGAACTGCTGCATGTACTTTGAAATCGGAGAGATCTCTCCCGCGGGGATTACGTTGACAGGGGCCCCGGTGGGGACTGGATTGCCGGCCGCGCCTGGGCTCGCGCCTGGCCCATACCCAAACTGATAGCGGCACGTACCATTCGTGCTGTTGGCCGTGCAGGCCGCCTGCGTCGTCGGGTCGTAAATCGCTAGACCGGGACCGCCGTTCACGGCCAGAAGCTGCGTGAAATCGCCGTTCTGCATCTGTGTTGTGGGCAGCGTGTTGAACGAGTAGGAGGGAGCAGCACGGCTATGCAGCTTATCGTAAGTGGCCTGGAAAAATAGCTTGTCCTTGCCATCGAACCAGTGCGGAATACTGATCGGTCCACCGATACTGATGGAGAGCTCGTTCTGGTGGTCCGCGGGCTTCACAATATGGCCGAACGCGTTGGGCGTCGCGTTCGCATAGCATGTGCCCGTGCAAGTGGAATTGACGACTTTGACCCAGGGCGCGGCGAATCCCCATGTGTCGAACATCCTGTTGCGAATAAAGTCCGCGGCCGTACCGTGGTATTGGTTCGTGCCTGACTTCAGTGTGTAGTTCTCCAGTCCAGCGCCCTCATACTCTGCGGAATAGCCGCTCGTCACCACCTGGATCTGTGAGATCGACTCCATGGGGACGACATTGAAAACCGGCCGGTTGTCGCCCTGCTGCGTGACCGTCGTCAGCGCAATGCCGTCGAGGTACTCTTCCCCCAGACGCTGCGCCGTACCGCCGACGACCGAAGACCGGCCTCCGGGGTTCAGCTGCGCGCCGGGTAGCAGGTTCGAAAACTGTGTAATATCGCGCTGCTGGTTGCCCGATACCAGCAGTGGCAGGTCCATGTACTCATCGCTCTTAATCGTCCCGCCAAGCGTCGCATTCGTCGTTTCGAGTACCGGAGGCGCGTCGGTGACTGTGACCGTTTCGCTCGCTGCGCCAGGCTTCAGGGTTATATTCAGCCCCGTTACGTGCATCGCATCGATCTCCATGCTGTCCTGCACATATTTCTCGAAGCCTTTTGCAGTTACAGTGATCGTATAGGTTCCAGGAATCAGAGGCGAGATGTCGTAAATGCCACCGGATGAGGTTGGTTTTGCCGTCTCCACGGTCGTGTCCACATTCGTAGCTGTCACGGTAGCGTTGGCCACAACCGCACCAGTCTTATCCATGACAGTTCCTTCGATGGCGCCCTCACCACCCGTCTGCGCAACGGCTGAACCGCCCAGTACCATCAGTGCAAGACCTGCCACACCCACCACGACCTGCGACGTGCGGAATATTGAGCGAACACGACTGACAAACTGCATAGACTGCCTCCAGGGTTACAAATTGTGACCGCTCGTCCCAAGCCGCTCAATAACCTGATCCGGCTCAGAGCCGGCTGGTCATCTTGCGAATTCAGGACGCGACAATAACTGTCTTTGAATCGGCGCCAATTGTTGGCTATCGAGCCTTACCCCGTAAGGTTGAATACAGTATGTTACAAACTATTTCATGCGCGCTTCACCCATAAACCACTGAATATAAATGCTTTATTTATTGATCCCAATAGCGAACACCCGTACTGTTTATACTCCGGCCAACTCCTTTTGTAGTGACAATCGGCCCCGCGCTAACGTATGCTACGGCTGTTTCTGGGGGGAATGATTTCCAAATGGTAAGTTACTCGGAGAAGTCAGCACGTTGGGAGCCGGAAACGTTGGAAGAACGCGATCTGGTTCTTCTTGAACTCGACGCAATCCTGGCTAGCCACCACTTTCGAGGCAGTAAGCGGTATCCCGCTTTACTCAAATACGTCGTTACCAAGACCTTGGACGGCCATTCAGAGGAGCTAAAGGAACGCACTCTAGGCATCGAAGTCTTTGAACGTGCGCCGGACTATGACACCAATGCCGACCCGGTCGTTCGCTTCAGTGCGGGTGAAATCAGAAAACGAATCGCCCAGTTCTACCATGAAAATGGGGAGAGATCGCGCTTGCAGATTGATCTGCCCCTGGGCTCGTATGTGCCGGAGTTCAAGCCGCTGCAGCAGCCGGGCGACCCGGACACAGAGTTCCAGCCTGCCGGAACTCGTGAAGTTCCTGCCTTGAATCTTAAGGCGCAAGCAACCAGTCGCTACCGCTGGTGGGTCGTTGCACTCCTTCTGCTTCTGATCGGTGGGACCGGAGCTTATTGGCGGCACAAGGCAACAGCACCTGGCATCACCGAAAGATTCTGGGGTCCGCTTCTTCAATCTCCCGGCCCCATTCTCATCGTCGTTGGCGGGGGCCATCACGAGTTGACGATGCCGGAGCCGCCACAAACCACGCTCCTCAATCACATGCTGGGGCCCTACCAACACGTCTCTCTCGCCGACGCCATCGCTCTCTCACGAATCTCGGGTGTCCTCAAGGGCCACGAAAGAACCTATGAGATTAAAGAAGACAATGAGGCCAGTCTCAAAGATCTTCGTTCCCGTTCGGTCATCCTGGTAGGCGCGAAGAACAATGTCTGGACAATGCATCTCATGGAACACATGCGCTTTCGTTTCCTAACGGGCCCTATGGCGGAGATTCAAGACGGCAATAATCCCAGCAACACTGACTGGACCACCGACTTCTCCAAACCGTATTCTTCCATCACCAGCGATTACGCTGTAGTGGCTCGCTATCACGATCCCACCACAAATGGTAACGTCATCGTGGTCGCGGGTCTCGCTGCGTATGGCACAGAGGCCGCAAGCGAGTTTGTGGCCTCGCCCGACTACCTCGGCCAGATTCTCAGCAAAGCCCCTGCCGGCTGGGAAAATAAGAACCTGGAGATAGTGATCAAGACCGATCTCATCCACGGCGAGCCCGGCCCACCCCACATCGTGGCTCTGTCAGCCTGGTAACAGGCGATCAAGCCACGGACCTCAAATCCACGCTTGGACTTACCGTTGACTGCATCCAGGTTCGATCGGCCTTGATCGCCCTGGGCTCCACGTAATTGTACGGAGGCACCGTCTCTCCACGCAGGAGCGCAAGTCCTATATCGATCAACCGCGGCCCATATTGCTCCACCTCGTGAGAGATTGAAGCAATCGCAGGACTTCCGGGACGCTGCATCTCTATCATCATCTCTTCCAGGCAATCTTGTCCTGCAATCGCAACATGCCTTTCGCGTCCCTGCTCTCGAACGGCGGCAACGGCGCCCAGGGCGCTCGTATCGTTATGCGCTGCTATCAGAATATGTCTGTCCTTGGGATGCCGTTTTAGAAACTCAAGGATGACCTCGTAGCTCGTCTCGCGCATCCCTCGACCGTCAATCCTCACGAAGGATTCGACCGGATAATGCGGCAGGCGTACTCTCACTCCCTCGAAGGCGCCTGTCGTTCGGCTTTGCACCATCCCTCCCCCGGCAGCGAGGTCCAGTCCTATCATCCAGTCCATTTTGCCGTTCCAGCGGCTGATGGCGAACTCCGCAAGTACCTCTCCGGCCTCGCGGCCCGCACGATAATTGTCGACCCCGAAGTACGTTGCATAGGAGTGCGGAATGTCTACCGCTATCAACGGAATTTTTGCCCGCTGAATCTTGTGGGCGATGACCGGCGCAGCGCCTTGATCCACTTGGAACTCAATAATTAAATCTACCCGCTCCCGAATAAAGGCTTCGGCGTTCTGCAACGCAGTCTCCGCGTGGTAACAGTTGTCCAGCACCAGCAGATCTATTCCAAGTGCCGTTGCTGCCTCACGCAGACTCTCTGTTACCGCTTCGGAAAATGGCATCTCAGCGCTTTGCGCCCCAAACCCGAAGCAGAGCTTCTTGGGCCGGGCAACATGGCGATAATGCCGGTCAACGGACTGCGTCACATAGCCGCGATGAACCAGTGTCTTGAGCACACGAAAGATGGTGGTCTTCGCTATATCTGTCCGCCGCTGGATCGCTTCCAGCGTCATTGGCGCATCTTCGCTCTTCAGGATTTCCAGCACATCGAGCGCCTTGATCAGAACGCTGATCAAATAAAACTGTTCCGTCTTTTTTTGGGCGGGCACAAACCCCTCTGCAAATCCGTCCGTGTGCTCGGTCAACCCTCTGGCGTTTTCTGAGCAGCGAACAATTGTGTCTCTATCTCCGCCAATTGTTAGTCCGCAGTCTAAAGCCCCGCAAGTGGAATACCGTATGTTACAAAGCGCGTAGATGCGCGTTTACCGCCATCTCCCATACGGCGCTCAAAACGAAAACCCCAGATTTCTCCGGGGTTTTTGAGGATTCTTTGATTCTGTCGGATTTGAAGTGAGGAATTCGACCCCCGATTACCCGAAAACCTATTTAGGGAAAAGGCCGCAGCAGATTCTTCCCGCTGCGGCCACCCATTCGCAGGCAAACTATCCGCGCTTCGTCTTTACCGCCTCAACAGCCTTCTCCGTCCCATTCGACGGCGCCGCCGGTATCGCCACATCATCCGACGCCTTGATCCCCAGCTTCTTCCGCAACTCGCTGTCGATCCGCGCAAACACGTCCTTGTTCTCCTTCAGGAACCCGCGCACATTCTCGCGTCCCTGCCCAATCCGTTCGCCCTGGTAGCTGTACCACGCGCCGGCCTTGTCGACGATATTGTGCAGCACCGCCAGGTCCAGCGAATCGCCCTCTCTCGAGATGCCTTCGCCATAAAGAATGTCGAACTCCGCATCCCGAAACGGCGCGGCTACCTTGTTCTTCACAATCTTCACCTTGGTCCGGTTGCCGACCACGACATCGCCTTCCTTCACTGCCCCAATCCGCCTGATATCGATCCGCACCGAAGAGTAAAACTTCAGCGCCTTCCCGCCGGTAGTCGTCTCCGGATTGCCAAACATCACGCCAATCTTCTCGCGAATCTGATTGATAAAAATCAAACAAGTCCGCGACTTCGACACCGTTCCCGTCAGCTTCCGCAGCGCCTGCGACATCAACCGCGCCTGCAAGCCCATGTGCGAATCGCCCATCTCGCCATCCAGCTCAGCTTTGGGAACCAGGGCAGCGACCGAGTCGACAACCAGCACATCGATCGCTCCCGACCGCACCAGCGCCTCTACGATCTCCAGCGCCTGCTCGCCATAGTCCGGCTGCGCAATCAGCAGGTTGTCGGTATCCACGCCCAGCTTCTTCGCATACGCCGGATCCAGCGCATGTTCCGCATCCACAAACGCCGCCAATCCGCCGGCCTTCTGCGCCTCCGCAATCACCTGCAAGGTGATGGTCGTCTTACCTGACGACTCCGGCCCAAATATCTCGATCACCCGCCCGCGCGGAAACCCACCCACTCCCAGCGCCGCATCGAACGAGATCGACCCCGTCGAGATCACCGAGATCGGCCCAATCGCCTCCTTCGCCCCCAGCCGCATCACCGACCCTTTGCCAAACTGTTTCTCCAGCTGCGAAAGGGCGGTCTCTATGGCTTTGCTACGGTCGTCTGCCACTGTGTAATTCTCCTCGTATTGAACTAAGAGCAGAGTCTAGCACCATACATAAGAAAAGCGAAGAAAAATCGAACAGTAGTCCCGTTTCGGGACAAACCCGCTACCAACGCCCCTAACCCGCCCCTATCTATTTGTAAGTTACCCTCAGAGAGTGCCCCGTTATCGCTTCCTCGATGCCCTCACCACCGCCTTCGTTGTCATCCTGCTTGTCTCCAACCTGCTCGCCCAAAAGCTCTGCCGCATCGGCCCCTTCACCATCAGCGCCGCCATGCTGCTCTTCCCCATCACCTACATCTTCGGAGACATCTTCACCGAGATCTACGGCTACGCAGCCTCCCGCCGAGCCATCTGGCTGGGCTTCTTCGGCACCGCGCTCCTGTGGGCCACCGCCGCTCTCGCCCTAGCGCTCCCACCCGACCCCCGCTGGCACAACCAGCAGGCCTTCATCACCGTCTTCAACTTCCTCCCCCGAATGCTCGCCGCCAGCCTCGTCTCCTTCTTTGCCGGCGAGTTCGCCAACTCCTACGTGATGGCCCGCCTCAAAGTCGAAACCAAAGGCCGCCACCTCTGGACCCGCACCGTCGGCTCCACAGTCGTCGGCCAGGCCATCGACACCGTCCTCTTCATGTACCTCACCTTCGGCGGCGTCTACCCCAACAGCCTTATCCTCAACATCATCGTCCTCAACTACGTCCTCAAGGTCGCCTACGAGGTCCTCGCCACGCCACTGACCTACGCCATCGTAGGCTGGCTCAAACGCGCCGAAGGCACCGAAGCCTTCGACGCCCACACCGACTTCAACCCCTTCCACTTCGCCGACAAGCCATCCCCTACTTCGTAGCCGCAGGCATCTCCTTCAGATAAGCCGCGCTCAGCGTCTTCTTCTCCTTCGCAATCCCGATCAGCGTCGGATAGAACTGCACAAACGAAGTATCCACGGCCCCATGCGCCTCATGGCAGGTATAGCAACTCGCCGGCCGCTCCACGATCTTCGCCGGCGCGGGCTTATCGGGATCGAACTCAAAGAACCCCCACCCACCCGGCAGTGTCGCATCCTTCACATGCACCTCAACGCCCATCACCGCGCCCTGCGAGCTGCCATGCTGGTCGATCGAAACCTTCGTCTCCGACGCCCTCAACTCCAGCACCAGCGCGGTCTTATCCGGCCAAGTCCCCGTAGCCACAAACGCCTTATAAGCCGCAGGATTCACAAACACGTTATCGAACATCGGCCCCATTGACCCCGCAGACGCCTTCGGCTGATAACTCATCCCCAACCCAGACGTCACATAAACCCACTCCCGATAGTGCTCCGGATACTTCATCTCGCCCGTCGCCGTGTAACTCAACGCCGGCTCCTCAACAGGCGCAGCCACCTTCGCCCCACCACCCAACAGCATCAACCCAGACATCGCCACAGCCAGCGGACGCACCATCACACACCTCGCTCACGAACAAGAATTGGCACACGTTTTCAAAGATGAATACGCACCGCCCAACGGTTTGTTCCGTACCAGTCCTTCTATTCGACCAGGCATGGCTGCAAAGCTCGATCAGGCAAAGCTGCAAAGCGCCAAAGGCGCGACCACATCACAGCCCAGGGCGAAGCCCTGGGTTAAGGTCGCCACAGAACCCGAGGGCTGAAAGCCCGCCACAAGAGGCTTGCAGCCTCCCGACTACAATCACAAGATGGCCGAGAAACTCACACCGTACGATCCTGCCGAAGACTTGATCTCCGATCAAGGCATCGCCTATTTTATGGCTGAAGCCTTCAATACAGAAGATGTCGCCTACATCATCCATGCGTTGGGTACCATAGCCCGCGCCAAAGGTATGTCTCAAATCGCTGAACAGGTCGGACTCTCGCGCAAGAAGCTCTATCGCTCCTTCGGCGCAAACGGCACTCCCACACTCAAGACGACCGTCGCTGTGATGAAGGCGCTAGGGATTGAATGGACAACCAAGACCTCTATTGAATGACAAGGTTCTCAGTCAGATACCGGCCCAAACGGTCACGATTGGTAGCAAGATTGGAAAACAGCTTGTCCGACACGTCGCTAAACCGCGCCAAGACCTTTCGATTGACCTCTTCTTGGTTCTCGAAGACACCAACTCCGAGATGCTCTAGCCCCCATCTCTCGAATTGAAGCAGACTAATCGTCGCGGCGCTCACCCGTTCATCAGCTGGCAGTGCATAAACGAGTAGAGGAGACCTACCACGTCGCACTACTTTGCAATCCACACTGTATAGACCTTCCGGATCGTGTTTAGGATCATGCCAGTCGAAAGCCCTCGATTCTTCCGGCACATGGGCTTCAATCAAGTTGCGAAAATCTTCCATGAACGTCGATTTCACGCGCTCGCGCGAGAGGAACGTGACATCGGAAATTCTAAGAACGGCCTGGATGAAAGAATAGAGGGAGTCTCCAAACTGTCCATTGGAAACGATTGAAACCAACTCTCCACTTCTGTCCGCGACCAAAAATGTAGACAAAGCGTTCGTAATGATCTCTTGCCGTGTGCCTTTGCCAAAGTCCTTCTCGTCAAGATCGTAGGTCAAATGCATATACGTGTGGCCTTCGTCCGAAAGAAACCAGCCGCCTGCATCTTTCTTCAATACGATTGCCAAATGATCTCCGTCTTCGAAGAGAAAAGGCGTGAAGACACGGAACCTCTCGTTTCCCTCTGGAACGAC
>Ga0302315_10003283_pt1 | contig 14658 bp, 14 predicted proteins | sample III_Palsa_N3_1_FD_200532 | JGI IMG/M metagenome (GOLD analysis project Ga0302315, IMG submission 200532) | Peat permafrost microbial communities from Stordalen Mire near Abisko, Sweden - III_Palsa_N3_1 | ecosystem: Environmental > Terrestrial > Soil > Palsa > Peat permafrost | place: Sweden... | reverse complement strand
CTCCGTGCCTGAACGCGTCAGGCCTAACGCGGGCCACGCGTCCGCTGTAGGGGGAACCGTTACCGCTGCACGCAGACATCGTTCCGGCGATACGCCCCGGGCGGAACTCCTACCAATTCCTGGAAGCGGCGTGAAAAATGGCTCTGATCCGAGAAGCCGATGGTCAGCGCGATTTCCGTCAGAGGTAGGTCGGTCGCAGCGAGCAGCTCGCGTGCTCTAGTCACGCGGCATTGAACCACATAGCGGTGGGGTGTCAAACCGACGGTTTTATGAAATGAGCGGGTGAAGTGCGACGAGGACATTCGGACTAATGCGGCGAGTTCGTCGATATCGAGCGCCGAACCGAGGTTTGCGTGGATATAGTCATTGATTCGCTTCAAGGCCCATCGCGATATGCCTCCGTGCTCTTCGCCTTCGGGCGCCAAGAGCAATAGTCGACTCAAGCTGTTCAAGCGCGGCCTCGCATGGAGCATCGCGCAGCCATCATGATCGGGCCCCACGACGCTAACCAGCGGCGGCGTAACGAGGGCCATCCACGTGTCACCGCTGACCGGTTCGCGAAGAATGAGTGAGGCATCCCCATATCCCCGCCGTCGAAGCAGTGGGGAGTTGGAAATAAAATACGTGGAAAATGGGACGTGTGCTTCGGGCGTCCGACCCTTGTGTTTCAGGAATTGTCTCGTCTTGTGGTCAAAACACAGGACACGTTGATCTCTATCGACGGCAAAGATCATGTAGGCGTGAGGAGTATCGCGGCGCAGCACCGCGACCACCCATTGTCGGCGATAGGCCAGGCGAAGCCATCGTTCTGCAATGGCGTGTGAGGCGGACTCAATCAGCGCACGAAGCAGCGTCTCGGCCGATTCGGACCGGTGCGCGCGGTCATACGTGACTTCCAGAGACGCTAAAAGACTGCCGTCGACATCAAAAATGGGGGCGGAGAGGGAATGCGTGGATCGCTGCACAAAACCGCCGGTACCGTCACTTGCCGCGTCGAGTGGCAGTACGACTCCATCGACTCCGTGCATGGTAGCCACGCACCGCTGCGCGCGTAAGATATCAGTGAGACGTGTAATGTCCTCGTGAGCGCTCAAGAATAATTGCTCGGTCGCCGAACCGGCGTCGCCGATTCTTGCTTCTTTTGCAGGCGCCGAGTAGTCCGCCGTTTTACAAATGGCGAAGCCGCCGCGGAGGTGATCTGGGGCGCGGCCGCTGTGAGACGCGGACCTGCCGGCGGCATCGCGCAGGGATTGTATGGGTGGTACCTGAGCAGTGGTTTGGCGAGATGAATCCCGGAACGTGGAAATTGTTAGGTTGCAGTCTAGGGATTCATCGAGTACAGGGTTTCCTTGGTCGATTGTCATGAGTACAGGCCCTTTGGTGAATGAATCATGACCACGACCATAGGCCTTCTCGGCGTGCCGGTAACTCAAGGATTTATATTAGATTCGACGACCTAAGCTTCGATAGAGATAACTCGATAATTTCCTGCCGCGCGCGCCTAACGTAAAAGCACTATGGAATTCACCGCGCGCAGCCTATCGCGGAGTAGATAACTGCCGAGTTGCAACAATTGGTGATGGCGGCAGGTTCGGTATCGCTATGCTCAGCATTCTGCGGGAATGCCGATGTTGGGAGCATGCGTTTCGAAAAGATCAATGGGCCGACGAAAGCCTTGTGCCGCGACGCCGGAGTGCTGCGCGTCGGAGATGTTCCGATGCGCCGCACCCATGCCAGCCCGGTGGCTTTGGCCCGCTATCGCCACAAGTTTGATTTGGCCAGGTCGATAACCTCGTCGGCTTGACCGTTGAGCACGGCGCGCAGCATGTACAACGAGAAGCCTTTGGCCATCTCGACAGTGACTGCCGGTGGCATGGCGAGTTCGGAGCGGTTCACGACCGCGTCGACCAGTACAGGACCGTCATGCTCCAGGGCCGCGACTATCCCGTCCTTGATTTGGCTCGGATGCTCGATCCGAATTCCCCGCATCCCGATCGTTTCGGCCATTGCGGCAAAATTCGGGTTCTTGAGATCCGTCCCGCTGGGCAGGAACCCAGACGCCTTTTGTTCGAGTTCGATGAAGCCAAGCGCACCATTGTTGAACACGACCACCTTTATCGGCAGGCCGACCTGGACGAGGGTCAACAAATCGCCCATCAGCATGGTGAATCCTCCGTCTCCAGACAGAGATATCACCTGCCGTTTGGGAAATGCCTTCTGCGCCCCGATGGAATGGGCCATGGCATTGGCCATCGATCCGTGCCAGAACGAGCCTACTAGGCGCCGCTTGCCATTCATTGCCAAGTAGCGGGCGGCCCAGACCGTCGGTGATCCGACGTCGCAGGTGAAGATCGCATCTTCGTCCGCGCAATCGCTGAGCGCCTTGGCGATTTGCTGCGGATGAATCCGTTTCGAGGTCGATTTGACCTCGGCGAGGTCATCCAGAGATTTACGCGACTTGACGTAATGTGCACGGGCCTGAGCGAGGTGCGAATCATCGGTCTTTTGCTGAAGTAGTGGCATCAACGCGCGAATGGTTGTGCGCACGTCGCCAACCACGCCTAGGTCCACGTGGGCGCGCCGGCCGATGTTCTGCGCGCGAACGTCCACCTGAGCGATGCGCACGCCCGCGCCGTGGGGATAAAACTGTCGGTAAGGAAAGTCCGTACCCAACATGAGGAGCACTTCACAGTCAAGCATCGCGTAGTAGCCAGAGGAGAAGCCGATCAGTCCGGTCATGCCGACGTCGTACGGATTCGACCACTCGACGTGTTCTTTTCCGCGCAATGCGTGAACCATGGGCGCCTTTAATTTCTCGCACAAGGCGAGCAATTGATCATGGGCATCCTCACATCCGCCGCCGCAAAACACGGTGACACGCGACCCGCTGTTCAAGAGCTCAGCCAGTTGGCGCAATTCGCGCTCCGCTGGCCCGACCTGAGGGGCCGCCGGCAGCAGGCTTTGGGCGCTGGTCACCGGAGCGTCGTCGGCCGGCATCAATGCCACGTCTCCGGGAATGGCAACCACTGACACGCCGCGATTTCCGACTGCTTCGCGGATGGCAATCTCGAGCGTGCGCGGCATTTGGTTGGGGCTGGAGATCAGTTCGCAATAGTGGCTGCACTCTTTGAACAGTGTCTGTGGATGGGTTTCTTGAAAATAGCCGCCGCCGATTTCCGCCGACGGAATCTGAGCTGCGATTCCCAGAACCGGCACGCGGGACCGGTGGGCATCGAATAGACCGTTGATCAAATGCAGGTTGCCGGGGCCGCAGCTTCCCGCGCACACGGCGAGACGGCCGGTGACATGCGCCTCCGCCGCGGCCGCGAATGCCGCCGTTTCTTCATGTCTCACATGTACCCACTCGATGTCGCCGCGGCGGCGAATGACGTCCGTGAGCCCATTGAGGCTGTCACCAACGACACCATATATGCGTTTTACGCCGGCTTTGACCAGCGTTTCGATGAATTGATCTGCGACCGTTTTCGCCATATTCGCTACTCCTTGAGGTTGCAACTGCGCCGCGCAGCTGCTTAGGTGGAATCCTGCTCGGTGGAGTGCGCGAACGCTTGCATCCATTGGCTCTATTGGATTTTTCGGTACGGCCTCGAATGACAGGGCGAGCGCAGAGATGTCCAATTTTGAAGCGGCGGTGCAATTGGACGTAGTTACGAATCCTGTAATCTGCTGCAGGCCGGAGGATCGATCGATAAACGGCAGATGATCCTCAGCTCCCGTACCCCGAACAGCCTTGCGTCCCCATCCCTTAAGAGGCTGTTCATTTGCTCCGGCTGGCCGGATTCGGCTGGTCGGAGTCTTTTTTTTCGCGTCATGCTTCTCGCGAAGTGAAAGGTTCGAACTTTCATTGTGCGTAACGAGCCGTATTCTTTTTTGACGCGGCGGTTTCGGAGCGCGATATTGTTTTACCTGACGGGCTTCTCTTCATGCCTGTCCGTATGGCCGCTATTGACCCAGTGCGCGGGGCCGAATCCAGAGTCGGGCGCGGCCTATCTATCAGGTTATTCCTCGCCGAAAGCAAACTTGTCCAATCTCTCCGGTCCGCTTCAATCGGTGCAAATAACTCGCCGCTACAGTAGGAGTCGAGTCACTGAACTCCTGAGAAGCAGATTTTCATGTCGGATATGGAGATTAAAATGATCGAACGAGCGTTGTTGATTCCTTCTATTTCAATGTTCTTTTTGTTGGTTGCCGGCTGTACCACAATGGGCACGGGTTACGGCACGACGGCAGCGGGCACGAATCCTGTTCATTTTCACTGGACGAGTTCCGACGGTGTGAGCGGGACGATGTACGCGACGCTGGCCGATGGCAGCGTCTATGCCGGCACTTACTTCCAGATCACCGACAATACCACTGTCGATACGCTCGGCCCGCTCTGGGACGGCTGGGGTCCGGGGTGGGGTTTTGGAGGCTGGGACGATTGGGACACCGGATCGGACTTTGTGACTCACTATTCAGGCCGCGTCGTCGCCAATCTCGCGGATCATGAGGGCAAGCACATCCGATGCAAGTTTCAACTCGTGCACCCCTCGAATGGTATGGCCGGTGGTGGTCAGGGCGATTGTCAGTTGCCCGATGGGAAGACAATCGACACGTCGTTTCTCGGCGCTTCTTGATTCGGTGTGCCGGAGGATCGCGCGGGAGCATTAGAATGCCCCTTCTCGACATCGTGGTACCGCTCGTGGGTCTTATTTTATTCGCCGTTCTGGCCGTTGTGGACGTCTGGCGAGAGCTGTTTAGAGACCCCTTTCGGTCGACGCCAGTTGATAACGAGGATCTCGATGCCTGATGGTGTTTCCAGTGCGAGTTTCCATGTTGAGAATCGACGGTTTTTACCAATCCAAAGGACGTGTTGAGACCGGAGCGGGGGATGGGCTAAGCAAGCCCGCTCCAGCCGTCCACCTCGGCGTCTGTGGCGTTATTGGGTTTCGGATCGGTCGAGTCTGCGTCGCTCCGCAAAAATAGCGAAATAGCGAGACCTCACCCTCCGTACTGATCTCATTTATCTGGGGGCGCTGACGGGCTCGATATTCGCCGCCACATTGTTTTTAGGCGAGTTCACCGCCGCGGTGACTTCGTGGGCGACCATCAATCCGGCATCGTATTGGTTGAGAACCGCGCGAGCTTGATCGGGTGTTCCATTGAACCACGCGGCGTGATCTTCCTTGCGCAATATTGCGGGCATGCGAAATGGGTTAGTTCCCGCGTTATGCACGTGCCGCATGAGGTCGTTGCCCGGCATGGTGATGTGAACTGCACTCTCAACTGCGGTGCCGTCGGCCTTCGCCGATCGGTCCCACAAGCCGGCGAAGGCGAACAGCGATTGATCGTTTAAGTGGATGTAGTAGGGCGCCTTGCGGCCCGTGCCATCGGTGTGCCACCCATAAAAACCTAGTGCGACTTGCAGGCAACGTTGGCCGCGTTTCCAAGGACCACGGTAGGACGCGGCGGTCTCGACGGTTTCGATTCTGGCGTTGATGGTCGAATATTTCGGCGGCTCGCCTTTGGCGAAGAAGGGGATCAGGCCCCAGCGCATCGACACGCCTTGCAGGGTGCCGTCGACGGATCGAATTATCGGGACCGTTTGCGTCGGGGCGACGTTGTAGTTCGGCGGGAATGTCCATTCCTGCCGGACGATGTTGAATTCGCGCTCGATGGCCGCGCTGTCGGGGCTGACGTATCTACCGCACATTCCCGTTCCTTAGAGGCCTTGGATCGGATGATTGTAGCCCGGCTCATCCAGAGCTGTGCAATGACGTTATCGATGGGTCGGTGGGACCTGGTCATGGCGCCATGGTGCCGTCCGCGACACAAGCTGGCGATGCGGATATCTGCTGTGTTCAAGCAGATTTGAGAGCTACGGGATCTCGCGTCTCCGCCGGGGCGCCCGGCGTTGATCGCACCAGTCGAGGCCCGCCTTCGTAATTTTCCTTGCGTTCATGCATGAGAGGCAGGTTCCCCCGCTCATGAGGGCGCAATAGCAGTCGCCCCACACCAACAAGTTTCGATAGAACGCCGGCAGCACAGCGGGATCAGGAATTGATCGGTTCATGGCATCGTCCTCCAGAGTGTCCATACAACGTGAAGACGAAATACATCATGCATTGGGTATCACTCCGCTGGAGAGCAACATTTACTTGCCCCCCCCGCAAGCTGAGCTTGCTCCTGATATCCATACAGTGTTCAGCGTGCACAAATACTGTATGAAACGCCCCGCTCAGGATGGGTAGGGTCAATCGAAGATGGCGGCGAAGTACTCAGTGGCTCTTGTATCCGCGGGGCGGCAGCAGGGCGTAAGTCCGCGCCGTACATTTGCGTGCTCCGCACTTGGAGCAGCGCAGCCTTTTGATGACGGCGGCGAGATCGCAATCCCATCCCGCAAAGGCGGCGAAGGATTTGGGGTAGCACCTGCGCGTATGGCCGCATTGACAGGTAAGCAATATCTCGTATTGCCCGAAATGATCGTTTAGTTTCTCAACTTTGAGATCGCGCACCGAGATACTGTACATCCATAAGGGGTATCCACTTAGCTCCACTAAGCGGCTTCGCCCGATTCCAGGGCTGGGTAGACGACGTCCTGATAGGTCACCGGATCGGTCACCACTGCTTGCTGAAGTAGACGGTAGAACAGCATGCCGTGGGACGCCGACGCACGGCGATTAAAGCGAAAAACGAACTCGTCGAGATAGGCGTCCAAGTGCGCTGGCTGAATCGATCCGTGATGTGTACCGAGGATCCAACGCTTGAGCAGGGAGGCAACCCGATGAACGCCGGCCATCGAGAGGTGGGCGGGAATGTCGGAGCCGTACATGACATGCCGTTCGTGGGGGTAGGCGATTTCATGGAGCTTGGCGTAGCTTCCTGAGCCATCCGTTCGCACGACAGCGCCCGGTTCGACACTGTCTTGGATGAACTGCCGCACATGCTCCTTAGAGTCGCTCGGCAGTTGGCGCAGGCGAATGCGGCCAAAGCCCTTCGGCTGCAATATCTCCACCGCCACGCCGATCATAATCTTGTCGGTGCGGCTCTTGCGCCGCTGCCGCGGCAACGGGTTTTCTCGATCGGTGATGGCGATATAGGCTTCATCCACCTCCACCACACCGCGCAAACGTTCGCGCCCCGCACGCACCATGGCGCAGCGGAATCGGTGCAACATCATCCACGCGGTTTGATAACTGCCCAAGCCTAGTACACGCTGTAATCCCAGCGCGCTGACGCCTTGTTTTTGGTTCGTCAGATACCACGCCCCCGCCAGCCATACACGCAGTGGCGTGCGCGTCTTCTCAAAGATCGTGCCCGCGGTCACCGTGCTCTGATGCCGACAGTCTTTGCACATCAACCGCAGACGGCTGGCGCGATACGGCGCCGCCATGCTGCCGCAACTCGAGCATGCAAACCCGCTCGGCCAGCGCAATCGCTCCAGATACGCCGCGCACGCCTCCTCGCTCGCGAACTGATCGAGAAATTGCCCCCAGGTACGTGGATATTCGGGCTTTGCATCGGGCATCATAAGCTGTATATATTATCAGCTTAATTGGGGCTTGTGGAGCTAAGTGGATACCCCTTACATACATACAGCCGCGCGCTAAACTTGTAGATTCCCGGGATCAATGCAACACGTGCCAATTGTCTGATATGGCGGCAAAAGGGTCAGGTAGATCGCATCCGTGAGATTCTTGGCGTGACCCGAGACTCTGGAGGTATGATCCGCGAGGCGACGTAGTCGAGCTCGCGAGCGCGCTCTGGGATGGCAAATCAGTTCAGGGATGAACATCAATGGCCGAAAAGCGAATCTTGCTCATGCGCCACGCAGAGAAGCCGGAGCAATCTGACAACCCCCATTTGTCCGCTATTGGGCAAGCGCGAGCTCAAGCGCTCCCCAAACGAATCGCCGGTATCCTGAAGAGCCCCCTAGATTTCATATTCGCTGCGAAACCCTCGGCTCATAGCGTTCGACCTCTCCTGACCGTAACGCCATTGGCACACAGCGCACAATTGAAAGTTGATGACAATTTCGTTGACACGGATTATGGCGAACTCGCCAATCAATTGTCGTCCGACTCCATCTACACCGACAAGAACATCGTAGTGTGCTGGCATCACGACATGATCCCCGACTTCGCCAAAGCGCTGGGCGCCCCCGTCCCAAGTATGTTTGTAAGCAAGTGGCCGCCTACGGAATTCGATCGAATCTATAGTTTTGAATACGGAGACTTCCCGTCCCCGCGGACCACAGCCATCAATTAACGAGTTGCATCGAACAGGGAGGACTTTCTTAGATGCGTATTCCAATCAAGACGAGCGGACCGTTATCTGTCAGGGCGATTGCTGGCACGAAGGTTGTTTTAATGGCCTTTGATGTGGCCGAGGCTCAACGAACGGGGCTACATGGCTTTGCCGTCAAACGAGGCAAGAAGGGCCAGCCGGCGCAATGGCTTAAGGGCCTTAAGTACTTTCAAGCCCTCGTGCCCAATCCGAAGCGGGGGGATTTGTATTCGACTGACCAACATCCGATTCAAGGATTTGTCTGGTCTGACTACATCGCGGACCCCGGAACGACCTACAGCTTCAGCGTCGTCGCCATGTATGGCGATATACATCACTTGGAGCCGCGCTACTCCCTTGATTTCGAGGTCACGACGGAGCTTGAGATCGATAAAGGGCATGGCGTGTGGTTTAACCGCGGCGCCATCGCCAGTCACGCGCTGGCCACGCTATTTCAGAACAAGCCCGTTAACAAGGAAATGTTCAATGCAGTCTCGGACACGGGACAAATCACCGATCCTGAAGTGGCATGGCTGTCGCGAGGATTGGGCGAAGCGCTTTTTAAATTCATCAATGACTTCAAAGCGGGCGAGGCACTCAGAGTAAGCGCCTACGAATTTACCTATGAGCCGATCCTCTCCGCACTAAAGCGAGCGTTGCTACGAGGCGTCGACGTCCAGATTGTTTATCACCTGACGCCCAGCAATACCAAGGCGGTCGAGGCGTCCGGCCTCACCAAGACCCACGAGGGCAAGCAGGTGCTGTTCCCGCGAACGCACGTCGCCATTCCGCATAACAAATTCATGGTGAAGATTGTCGGTGGCAAGGCAACGCAAGTGATTACTGGGTCTACCAATTTCACCGACACTGGCTTCTACGGCCAGACGAACGTGGCCCATTTGGTGATCAACAATGAAACGGCCGACAAATATTGGCAGTACTGGAAAGAGTTGAGCGAGGACCCCCTGCATGCGGCGGCCGTGACCAATGCGGTGGCCTTGACGCCTAACCCGCAAAACGCAATCCCTAAATCCTCCATTGCCGAGTTTTATTCCCCCCGCATTGCCGACAACATGCTTGATTGGTATGCCGATCGGATCGATGATGCGTCCTCGCTTGCCGTCATGACGATTCCTTTCAATGTGGCGAATGCGATCTTGGCGGGATTGGCAAAGGCGGAGGCCTCACTTCGACTGGTAATTTTGGAGGATCCGCCCACTAAGGAGGTTACGCAGGCGGAAATTCAGAACAAAGGAATGCTGGCATTTTCAAATGGCGCCATCCTCGGAAAAACCTTTATCAAGTACAAATCGCAGGCGGGGGGCGCCAAGGTGGTCCCCATCACCACGACACCGCTCGAGAAGTGGTTTGTGGATGAGGAACTTGACCGACCGACCAATCAAGGCCATGTGTTTTTTGTGCACGCCAAGTTCTTGCTAGTCGACCCGCTGTCGGATGACCCTCTCCTGTGCTTCGGGTCGGCCAATTTCTCCAGTAACTCACTCACGGCCAACGATGAAAATATGTTGTTAATCCGGGGCGATACGAGGGTGGCTGATATCTACATCACAGAGTTCGATCGCATCTTTCGACATTTTTATGCGCGTGACGCCATCAATCAGTTCGCTCAAAAAGGCTCACAGGTCAACCCATTGATTCTCGATACGACGGATGGTTGGCTGGCCTCTAACTTCAAACCCGGATCGTATAAGAATAACCGGCGTTTGATGTTCTTTCCGCCCGGTCGGGCAGCACCGGGCGCGTGGAGCACCAAAGCCGAGACCGATCGAAATCCGTTCGACGATGAAGCGGCGCGCGCTGCAGCGGTTCGTGCCAAGAAGAATGCGGCCGCCAAAGCGCGGCGTGCGGCCGGCAGTTCGAAGGCGGCCAAGGGCAAATCCGCTGTCAAGTCAAAGGCCAAGACTAAAGCCAAGAGCGCCCCGAAGAAGAGAGCTTCGAAAGCCAAATCCAAACGAGCCAAGTCAAAGGGCAAATCGATGTCCTCAAAGGCGAAACGCAAGAAGCCAAAGCAGCGTGCTGCCAAAAAGAAGTAGTGCGCCGCGCACTACGGCGCTGGTGCGTGCGAACGTCGAAATAGTTCACAGGTATGTTTCCAGGACGCAAAGCGATTGAACCGAATCGGAACTTTGGCGAGCTCGATCATCGGGCGGGTGTTATTGCCCGCCTGCGCGGCGTTCGGGTTCCAGTCGGCGAGGGCGACTGCCTTACCACCTCCCTATATTGAAGCAGCCCGGTCCATTCGCCTGCTGCCGACGCGATTGGACTCTATCAGGCTCCCTCTGAGACAAGGAGAGATCACAGCAATTTTGCCCACAGCGGGGGTTCTTTGGGTGGGTACAACGAACGGCTTGTTTCTGTTCGATGGCATCAGCGCGACACAACCTAAGCCACAGGATGGGGAAATACCCACCCTGTATGTGAAAAGCTTGCTGGCGCTGAAAGACGGGACGGTGCTCGTCGGTACCATCAACGGCAGTATTTGGCGCGCCTCCAGAGAACGATTAGAGGGTCTGTACGAGGATCACAATCGTGATGAATTCCAATTTCTGAGAGCCGGTGACGGGGAGATCTATGTAGCAGAGTCCTTTGGACGGTTGCGACCCGAGCGAATACGTTCACTTATTCACGGCGAGACCTTGAGACTTCTCCCGGGCGGCTTCTCCCGCCTAGCCGCATTCGATAAATACATTTATGCGGTGAGCGACTCCGGCGGCATGGTGCAATTTGACGTCAGTCACTCTGAGGGGCCGTCTCAAGAGATCCCCGCACGGCGCCTGGCGAGCCCCGTCAACGCCTACCCGCGTCAGTTCCAAGTCGACCACGGCGGGAATCTTTGGATTACGACAGATGCGGGCGTTCAGGTGTTTGACCCAGTCAGTGGCGCGAGTTCCATGGTCACGGATGGTAGTTGTGGTGGCGTCGGCGAGTCACGGTTTCGTCGGATCTGGATCGCTTGTACTGGGCGATTGATGGAGTTCGATGGCACTTGGCGCACCTGGCTGGTCGATCCGGCGTTTGGCCGAGGTTCCACGGTCGCCTCGGACGAATTCGGCAATCTTTGGCTCGGCGGCAATGGGCTTTGGCGCGCATACCAGTACGCCCGCACGCTGTCGATGGATGACTCGGTACAGAAAATTGCGCGCGCCGGCGAGCGCTCTATTTGGACGGTCGAGAAATCCGGTGCCGTGTCATTGCTGCAACTCGATGATCTGTCTTCCCGGCAAATCCTCGCGCCCACCGCGACTAAGACCGCCTTGACAGTCGATCACAGCGGACGCGCGTATGCCGTCCATGAGCATGCACTATGGCGCCTCGATGATTCCGCCTTGCTGGCTCGCACTCCGGGCGAGACGGACGACGTCGCAATCGCGGTCGGTGTTCCTGGCACCTTCATGGCCGAGCGCGGAAATTCGGGGCGAGTATGGCGACTTACCGATGCGGGATTCGTCCTCGAGTCCATAACAATCCGCTCGCCGAGTGGCTCGGGCGCCGCATGTATCGGCATCGATCGCGCGGGGCGGGTATGGATAGCCTCTGCGACGCAGCTGTTTGCTCGGCTGCCGACGGGGAAGTGGCTTGTATCGGAGGAAATTCCCTATGCGCCGGAAACCAAGCTTAATCGCTGGGCTGTATTCTGGCTCGATCATGACGGCCAACCAAGAATCTTTGGACCCTGGGGATACACGACGGCAGTCGACGTCGAGGCAGATCGAGTGAGGACGCAGAGGGCGTCCGTGCCGGGACACGACCAGCCTTGGCTCGCCACTTCCGCAATCGAGGTTCAGCCATTCGATCTCGTGCTGGGCACGGATAACGGGCTTTTCGGACTCCACGACGGACGATTCCTCGCCGCCGGCGCAGAGGACACGAGATTGCGATCCCCAATATGGAGCCTTGTCTCGATGGACGGGAGTACTTTTGTAGCGGCAACTCAGCTGGGTCTCGTCGAGGTGAACATGGCGCTGCCGGCCCCGAGGCTGGAGATTTCATCGGTGCCAGCGTCAATTCCGCAACGCCTGCTCCGCGTCACGACCCGCGCGCCCGGACTGGCGGGGCCCCCTGATCGCGCATACACGGTCGCTGTCTCACGCGCTGGAGGCTCAGAGTCGATCAGGCAGGAATCAGCCGATGGCAACTTCTTATTCGATGACTTGAAAGATGCAACTTCCTACAATCTGAGCGTCGGAGTGACCAACGCCTTAGGGGTGAAGGGACCCGATATCAACCGCACTTTTAGAGTCAACATTCCACTGCCAGAGAAGAGTTGGTTCGCGCCTTTACTCGCCGTCATAGGTCTTCTGGTGATCGGTGTCGGACTTGTCTCTTCCCGATTGAGCGCCGCAGCCCTGCGGATACTCGGCCGAAAACACTGGCAGCTTGTGATTGGGAGCTGCGACTGTCTACTCGAAGTGCGATTGAACGGCGCCGAATTGATTTATAGCGCCGTCGCCCAATCGCGCCAGGTGACGACGCGAATGGAGGAACGCGTAGCCAAGGAGTCGCTGTCGGGGTTGCTTCCCGCTTCAGATGCGAAAACGAGCCTGGAGCGGGCGATCTTGCCTGGGTGGGAGCGGTTGCCCCCCAATTTTCGATTTGCGATCCAGACTTTTCAGGCAAAGCACATCATGTTGCAAATTGATGATGAGCTAATTCATTGCTTGTGGGAGTTGACGGGCCCGTCCGATGCGACCCGGCTGGGCTCAAAAGCGTTCGTAAGCCGGGTTGTCGCAACCGATCGCGCCTTTGCCCGTGACAAGTTATCGTCGCGACTTCTCAAAGTTCTCGTGATTGCACCGGACTATCCGGGCGAGGCGCAACTGCGCACTCAGAGGGAGGAGCTGCAGCGGGTGGCGGCCCGATTTCGACGCGCGGGGGCGGAGGTGACGGTATTAAGCGGAAACGTGACCTCGGCGGCGTTTTCGGGGGCGATACCCGACGCCAATGTTCTTCATTTTGTCGGGCATGCGATCCATGATTCTGCGGCGCCCGGTCAAAGCGGCCTCGAATTTACCGATGGGCGCATGACAGCGGCACAGCTCGGAGACATTCTCAAGGAGTCGCTGGGACCCAGTTTGGTTTTTATCAACGCATGTTCAAGCGGCGCCGAGGAGCCCTGGACCCATGGAGCCAATGATCTTTACGGAATCGCATCGCCGTTTATCAGGAGCGGCGCGTTTTTCGTGGGCGCTCGGTGGCCTGTGCATGAAATCTTCGCAACAGAATTCGCCGACATCTTCTATCGATCATTACTACCGTCATTCGGTTTCAAGGCGTGGGTGCGATGGCTCGCGGGCCGGATCATACAAGGGGAGACGCTCGGGATGGCTCTCGCCGACGCGCGCGTCGCGCTCGCCCGTGGAGAGGCAACCGCTGCAACTTGGTCCGCGTACGTGGCTTACGGCGACCCGACAGCAAAGCTTGTTTTACGATAGATCACGGGGGTGACTGATGAAAGTTTCACTTAATGAACAATTGTTAGCGGAGTTGGGACCGGACACGATTCTCGGAGACAGTGTCAAACGAGTTGCATCGAGAACTCGCTCGTCAGCAGAGACGGTCTCGGTTCCGCCGGTAGCAGCTGCAGATTTTGCGGGAGCCAAGCAAGATACGCTAGCCGCCATTGATCGACTAGAAGCTAAGGCAGCTGAGATCCTGGAATCTAGGAAGGGCGATGAAAAGCTCGCTCAGAGTTTTCTCACGTGGGGTGGCGTCATTGCTATGCTGCTACCTGGCATAGGCCTGGTACTTAATCTCCTTAAGATAAGTGATACGTGGGTTACTACGGCATTGGCCGGCGCCACTCTGACGGGAATTTTGTCATTCCTATTCAAGCCCGGGAATAAGCTGCTGCAACTCGCCCGCGAGCGCCAAGAACTTTTAGTGCTGCCCCACGCGTTTCGAGCGCGAGTTGCGGCGGCTGGTGACTTTGCGACGTTGCAGAGTGCGGCTGCGGATCTCGCGGCGGCTTTGAGGGGCGAACCAGTGCAAGTGTAGGAACGGCAATCTGTTCGATCACAAATTTGGATGAAGCAATTAGTCTGGTTCTAAATTGCTCGCAACGGTCTCTAGGGCTGCAGAGCAGGATGTCAGTGGCCGCTGATCCGGACCGATATGGGATAGCGCAGAGGTGGCTTCGCACGGTCCACGATAATTGGCGAAAGACGAGCTGTTGCGATCCGGCGTTGACTGCCGCCGCCAGCTGCCACTACGCATGATAAGGCGCCTCTTATCGCGGTGATTTGGGCAAGTGGCAGGGACGACGCGCTTGGCACGCCGTCCCCGCACCCCTACTACCTTAACGAACGGAAACTCTCGCGCAGTTCCTCTGAAAAGGATTGCGGCTGTTCCCAC
>Ga0302315_10003282_pt1 | contig 14661 bp, 12 predicted proteins | sample III_Palsa_N3_1_FD_200532 | JGI IMG/M metagenome (GOLD analysis project Ga0302315, IMG submission 200532) | Peat permafrost microbial communities from Stordalen Mire near Abisko, Sweden - III_Palsa_N3_1 | ecosystem: Environmental > Terrestrial > Soil > Palsa > Peat permafrost | place: Sweden... | reverse complement strand
TACCCTTGAATTAACGCCCCTGAAAGAACCAAAAAGTCAGGATAAATGGGTAGATACCTATTTACCCATCGGCGCCTTTGGAAAAGCCATTATTTTGGGTGGTGTGGATGCAGCAACGAGCCTAACGGCTCAATCGGATCCCAGGCCTCTTTTAATGCGTTTAGTGGATCATGGCCGATTACCCAAAAATATCCGCAGCCATATTAAAGATTGTCATGTCGTTGGGGCTGCGTATGGCGATATATCCAGTGAGCGCGTCTATGTACGATTAGAAACCTTATCCTGTACAACGATGAGCGGTGAGGTCTTTGAAAAGCCGCTACACGGTTATGTCGCAGGAGAAGATGGTAAAGATGGCATAAGGGGACGCGTCGTATGGCGAGAAGGCGCTTTACTACAAAGAGCCTTTTTATCAGGAGCTGCAGCAGGCCTTGGAGAGGGTGTCGCTGATAGTTATGTGACCGAGTCCATATCCCCCCTTGGCACCGTGAATACCGTTGATGGCAGTGATCTATTTAAAAGTGGCTTAGCAAAAGGCACCAGTTCAGCGCTAGATCGCCTTGCTGAATATCACATCGAGCGCGCAGAAGCCTACCAGCCCATTATTGAAATAGAAGCGGGTCGTAGCGTAGAAATTGTGATTAATCACCAAGGTGTGTATCTAGACAACCCAACATTGAAGGAAGCATCATGGCAACCTTAAACTCATTTATTTCTCCTGTCATCAAAACAGGCATTTTTATAGTGCTGGCTGCTAAAACGCCTATGGCAATCAGTCAAAGTAGTTCAGCAGAATTAGGGCCTTGGCAACAAGTGGCTTCCCTGCATCACGATAGTGTTCCTGTAGACGAGTTGCCATCGTCTATTGCAATACATTGGGGCAATCCTGAGGGTCAAAAACTGGTAGTCATTACCCGCTTAAGCTGCCCATGGTGTAAAGCGCAACAAAGCGAACTTGAAAAATTAAAAGACGTTCATATTGAAGAGTATTTATTGCCCGATATTGATGAAAAGGGAGACATTGACAAAAAATCAGCAGCTATATGGTGCAATACAGATAGATTACAAACGTTAAATAAAGCATTTAATTACGAGGCTATTCCTGTCTTTGATCATTGTGATGCCAACAGTCTTTGGTCCGTGATTGATGTCGTACAACGTTATTCATTATGGACAACACCCATTCTGATAAAGGAAAGTGGCAAATATACGATAGGCTTTAAAAACGTTAAAAACATACAGAAATGGTTAGAGGAAAAATAAGATGATAATGCGATTAAGTTTACCACTCGTAGTACTAATGCTCAGTGCCTGCACGAATTTAAATCGTGACTTTTCTTGCGATGCGAAAAGCGGCGTTGGCTGCAAATCCATTTCCGAAGTTAATACCATGGTAAACACCGGGCAATTACAGCAAAGTGTGTCTATCAATTCTCAACAAAAAACGCAAGTCTCACCAAAATCGATTACACCAGGCAAAGTACAAGGCGCATCCATGACCCAAGCACCGCCTACCCGCATCAATGAAATTTCGATGCCCATTTGGCTAGCACCCTTTACGGATAATGAAGATAATTTTCACAGTAGCTCCACCGTTTACACCGTAATTACACCTGGATTTTGGGAGCATGAGGCACACTAACATGTTATCAAAATTCACTGAAAAATTAGCCGCCTGGTTTGGAGAAAACTCTAGTTATGGGATTGAAATGCACTCCCCAACGCTCACCAAACTAAATACGTATTTTATGGAGCATTCATTAGCTCATTTATTACCCTATGAAGCCTATGATCCAACAACTCATCTTTTTTATAATCGGGGAAGTCTTGGTTTTATTTTAGAATGCAGGCCACTTTGTGGTGCAGATCCGAGTGCGCTCGATGCGTTAACCACCTTGTTAAACGACAAATTACCCGAATATTCTACATTACATATGCTGCTGTACGCCAATCCGGTTATTGATCCGTTAGTCGCATCCTGGCAAGCTCACCGCTCACAGCGTCATGATATGTACACGGATCTTGCGCAAAAACGTGCGCATTATTTGTTACAAAGCACGAAGCAAGCGCCCCTTTCCAGCGAAAAGACGGTATTGCGGGATTTTCGGTTATTCATCGATGTGACACTCCCCGCTGACACGCACGTCCTTGACGCCAAACAATGCCAACAAGATTGTAGCAACGCTTTAAGTCAATTACATATTGCTGCAAAGCTCTTAAACATCGAGGGCTTTATAGCTTTTATATATCCTTTACTCAATCCCACTGTTTCAAAAAACGCCTTACCGTTTTTTAAAGCGCATGACAATCTTGCGCAACAAGTCGTACAACCTGGCACTTCCTTACAAATATCACCTCAGGGTCTTTATTTTAATGAAGGAAAAATGGCCGCTAAAACATTTCGTATTACCGACTATCCGCTTGAGTGGGATCAATGGAAAATGGGGGATTTAATCGGAGATCCGTTTAATCATACGCTGCGCCTTGGTTGCCCGTTTCTTTTATCCCTTACTCTACATATTCCCTCCATGGAAAAAGAAAAAACGCGCGCTCATGCTAAGAACCTTCGCGCAGGTCAACAAGCATCAAGCCCCTTAGCACGATTTTTACCGCATATAAGACGCATTAACGAGGATTGGAAACGCACCATTGCCAAATTAGCCGATAAGGATAGGCTGGTGAAAACCTGTTTTCAAATAACGCTCTACGCGCCTTTTGATACATTGCCACAGCATGAAGCTGAATTATCAGCATTATTGCAACATAAAAAATGGCAATTTTCATCCTGCCCCTATATGCAGCTACCCGCCTGGTTAATGAATTTACCGATGATGGTGACAAAAGAGGCAGTTGAAGATTTAAAGAAATTTAATACCTTTAAAACCCTGCATGCCAGCGAAATCCAACATATCGCGCCCTTGCAAGCAGAGCCTAAGGGCCAGGCATCACCTGCTATGATGCTGATAGGCAGGCGCGGCCAATTATTATTTTGGGATCCCTTTGAGAATGTTCAAGGAAATTATAATGTCATCATTGCTGCAAAATCAGGCTCTGGTAAATCCGTTTTTACCCAAGAGTTAATTACCGCATCCATTGGCAGTGGCGGCAAAGTATGGATTATTGATGTGGGCCGCTCCTATCAAAAAATGACCGAGCTCTTAGGCGGGCAATTTATCGCTTTTTCTGATAATAGCGCCATTTCATTAAATCCTTTTACCCATATTAAGGATTTGAAAACCAGTGGCCATTTAGAGCTTTTAAAACCCTTATTTGCCCAAATGGCCTCCCCGAACGCGCCTCTTTCTGACTTGCAAAAATCCTATCTTGAAAAGGCCATTAATGCCGCTTGGCAAACACATTTACAAAATACCACGGTCACGCATATTGCTGATTTTCTTAGCGCACATAACGATGAGCGCGCACGGGATTTGGGCAATATGCTTTTCCCCTACACAAAAAATGGGATGTATGGGCATTACTTTTCTGGCCCTTGCAGCTTAGATTTTACTAACCCTTTAATTTGCTTAGAGCTCGAAGAGCTAAAAGGGAAAAAAGATCTACAAAGTGTGGTGTTATTACTCCTGATGTATCAAGTGACAGAAGCCATGTATCTTGGCGATAGAGCAACGCGCATTTCTTGTATTATCGATGAAGCCTGGGATTTATTATCAGGTGTGCAAGGCTCGGCTTTTGTGGAAGAGGGCTGTCGGCGTGCTCGCAAATACCGCGGTAATTTTATTACCTGCACGCAATCTATCAACGATTATTTTAAAAACCCTGCAGCAAAAGCAGCTTTTGAAAATTCGGATTGGCAAGTCCTGCTAGCCCATAAAAAAGAAGCCCTTGATCAACTGCTCGCGGAAAAGCGCATTCACATCGATCCTTATAGCGAAAAAATCCTGCGAAGCCTTCGCACCCTGCAGGGGCAATATGCTGAAATGCTAATTAAAGGCCCTGATGTGAATCTGCTTGGCAGGCTTATACTCGATCCATTTTCAGCAACACTCTACTCGACTAAAGGCAGTGAATTTGCGGCTATTACCCAGTTGCGCGCGAAAGGCATGTCCTTAACACAAGCTATCGAAATCCTGATGCAACAACCCAAAGAGCTAACAGCATGAACCCCTTATCCTATCTGATTAATGCCTGTATAACCCTGTGCCTTCTGATGGGTTATCACCTGATGCAAAAACCACCTATCGTGGTAACCGTTGATATGACGGCACTGACACAAGCGTGGATAGCAGGACTGGCACAATCGACCTATAGCGAGGGGGAAACCCAAGAGCGGTTAAGTCAACGGGTCAATGCACTTGAAAATATAATGACGTCACTCGGTAAAGACAATAATTGGCTTATTTTAGCCAAACCCAGTGTTTTACAGGGCGCACCTGATATTACAGGGCTACTGGCGGAAAAAGTAGAGGAAAAGGTACATGAGCAATAAATCAAAAACATTTTTCCTACTGGTGAGCTTTTTTATTATTTGTATGAGCGTAATTACACGCTCTGATTTAATAAAATTGGCTATCAACACGAGCGACAGTGTGCCCTACCGCTTTTTTATGGTGATAAAAGGCACGCCACTATCAAAAGGGAATTACGCCAGCTTTTATGCCCCTGGTAATGGGCGTTACCCCACAAATACCGTCTTTACCAAAAAAGTGGCTGGTGTAGCAGGAGATAACATCATCATAAAGGATAAGGAGTTATGGATTAATCATCAACGCGTTGGCCACCTGCTTGCAAAAGACAGTAGGGGCCATCTTTTATCAATAGTACCTGCCGGAAAAATACCGGTAGGATTTTATTTTATGGCAGGAGCACATGAAAAAAGCTTTGATTCACGCTACCAGGGTATGGGACTTATTCCCGCCAATAATATTATGGGTCGCGCTTATCCTTTGTTCTAAAACAGCATTTGCTAAAGATTTTGGCATTATGGGCAGCACGTATAGCATTGCAGAGCAAAGCTTACTGGATATTATTATGACAAAACTTAACGGGCTTAAAGAGCACGGTTTAATCGCTAAAGAGCAACATGCAATGCGGGATGCTGTGAAAAACATACTCTTAAGGCCAGAGCGCGTACCAGGGCTTAAGCGCACGGATACTCCGCGCTCTTTTTATTATGACCCCACTATTACCTTAAATGAGGATTTACGCTCAGCAAAAGGCAAAATTATCCATCAAGCAGGCACAAAGCTTAATCCAGCTGATTTTATACCTTTTAAAAAGACCCTCATTTTTTTAGATGCGGATGATACTGCGCAAGTTGATTGGTTTAAAACCTGGTCAGCCAATACGCGAGAAAATTATAAGGTGGTATTAGTCGGAGGCCCTATTCTTACGGTCATGAAAGATTGGCAACAACAGGTTTATTTTGATCAAGAAGGCCGTCTCACACAACGCTTAGGGATTAAACAAGTTCCTGCCATCGTAAGACAGCATGAAAAAATGCTGCATATTATTGAGGTCATACCATGAAGTTTAGTATGTATTTACACACTTTATTCGCTGGCTTTTTCTTGCTTGTAACGCCGCTCATAAGCCATGCAGAGTGTCAGGGTCGTTTTATTGATCCTATCCAAGATATTTGCTGGAGCTGCTTATTTCCATTAACGATTGGGGATAACACCGTGACGCAAGGCGCTGATGATGTCGATACGGATAACCCTTCTAATCCCCAGTGTATCTGTTGGAAAGGGTTAAAGCCTAGGGTGGGCATAACCCTTGGCTTTTGGGAGCCTGCTCGCCTTATAGAGGTCACTCGCACTCCCTATTGCTTGGTAAGTCTTGATGGGATGCAGGTGGATTCTGGTGTTGATATCGGGCAAGGTGGGCAAAAGTCTCTCGGAAGCACGCTCTCACAAAGCCAATACCAAGCACATGGGTATACGTACTTGCCACTCTATTGGCTCGATATGATGTTTAGCGCCTGCACGGAAAAAGCGCCCTTTGCGCTCAATTATATGTCCGAGCTTGATCCCAGCTGGCAAGATGATGCGATAGCACTCTGGCTGACACCTGAAGCTGTGCAATTTGCTAATCCTGCCGCTCAATTAAGCTGTGCTACCGAATGTGCGGCTACTGCCGCTAATGGTTTACCCATGGATGCTTTGCACTGGTGTGGAGGCTGTCAAGGCTCACTGTACCCACTGACGGGTCACGTTAGCCGGCATATTGGCGGTGTGCAAGCCAGTACCTTAATTGCTCAAAAATTTACGGCTAAATTGCATCGCCAAGGTCTATTACCAGGCACTATGGGAAAAGGTGCATTATGCGGCACTTACGCCATGCCGGTCATGAAAAAATCTCAGTATAAATTACAGATGACGTATCCCAAGGCCTCTACCTCGGGAAAATATGCCACTAATCCCTATGGTCGCTCGACCACTTTTTGGGAAGCGGGTAAAGAATACCCGATAACCGGTGAAGATTTTGCGTATTTAGTATGGCGTAAGAGGAATTGTTGTGCGTTTTAATCCTTATTATTTATTATCCACTCTATTGATAATTTCTGTGCTGGAAAGCCCTCTGCTATTGGCGCAAGAAAATAGTGCAGAAGATGCTATGAAAAAAAGGGCGCAGCTTTTGCTTGATGCCATTCATCAAAAGGAAAATTCCGAAACTAGCGAGGCCTTGCGTCAACGCGTACAACATTGGCAAAAAAATACCTTGAATGCTTCTACAACTAAAATGCCGCTTAGTAATTTGAAAAAATCACTGCCATCATCTAACGCCTCTATCACACCATCCGAATCGTTATTTATTTTTATAAGTTTCAGTATGCCTGAGCAAACGATTAAACGCTATTTACAACAAGCTGAACGTACACAAGCCAATATTATTTTAAATGGATTTGTGGATAACGACATGCAAAAAACACTTAACCTCTTAGAAGAGTGGAGCAAAGCGTATCCTATTAACAATATTCTTATTGACCCCGTTTTATACCAACGCTTTGAGATTTCAAAAGTGCCAACGATTATATTAATGCAAGGGGAATACCCCTGCCCTTCTAAAAATGATTGCCTTGTTAAAGCCGTGGATAAATTGACGGGAGATGTGAACCTTGATTACGCGTTACAGCTTTTTAGCCAAGAAGGTGATTTAAAACAATCGGCAAGTCATTTATTAAATACCTTAAGGAGTAGGCATAATGCTTCTTCATAAAAATAGAGATAAAGTCCTTACTCCACAAGAATGGATAAAAACAGGATTTATCAGCCTATTATTACTGGCTATGGTGTCGACGGCAAAAGCAGATGGCTATTTTTATCATGAAAAACAGCAAGGTTGGCATTGGTATAATGAACCATTAAAAGAAGAAGATTCCGTTATCAAAGAACAGCCCATGGAAACACCCACCTCTAACCCTATAAAAGAACTCAATGCCTTAAAAGAACAGGTGGAAAGTGCAAAAGCACAAGCTGTATTAAATCCTACACCCACACATGTTAAAAATTATATTGAATTGCAAAATCATATCGAACAAAAAGCCACGGAGTTTGCTCGTGTGTGGCAAACGGTTTTATGGTCAAATCCAGCGCTTGATGTTTCTTTACAAAAACCGACGAACCAATTAGCACGCCAAGTGTATGCGGATAATCATCAAAGCGATAAAAGTCTAGCCATTTCACAATTAGCACAAGATTATGGATTCTTTTATTTTTTTCGAAGCGATTGTCCGTATTGCCACGCATTCTCTCCCCTTTTAAAACAATTTGAACTAACCTACGGCATTAAAATTATGGCGATAAGCTTGGATGGCAAAACTATACCCGAATACCCAGATGCCAAACCCGATAATGGTGCTAGCCAACAATTAGGCGTTACCACCGTTCCTGCTTTGTTTGCTATCTCTCCGAAAAACCAAGTGGTCATTCCCATTACCTACGGCTTAATCAGTGTCGATGAATTGGCCGAGAGGCTTTGGCAATTAAATCAACAAAAGGACTCAACCCATGCGTATTAAGGTTTTATGGTTATTCTTTTGTACAACGCTCCCATGCCAAGTGTTTGCTGGCATTGATGAAGACTTGAATCAATTTTTTAATGAGCTTGGCTATACCAGTAATCATTCTGCGGGTGGCAGCTACAAAGGCCAATCGGCGGGTCTTTATACCGGTGGAAGTCTTTTTGCAAGAAATACGGTGCGAAATACCCAGCTTGCCTCTGTGCAATTACCAAGCTATCGCGCGGGCTGTGGCGGTATTGATATATTTACCGGGGGTTTTTCTTTTATCAATAGCGATAATTTAGTGCAAACCATGGAGAATATTGGTAATAACGCCGTCAGCTTTTCTTTTTTATTAGCCTTAGAGTCAATGGCACCAGTGGTAGAATCAACAACCGTTATTCTTAACGACTGGGCCCAAAAAATAAATCAAGCCAATATCAATTCGTGTGAATCTGCCGCGAGTTTAGTTGGCGGTGCTTGGCCCAAAACCGATGTCGCCCAACAGCATGTGTGCGAAGCACTCGGTAATTCAACCGGCTATTTTAGCGATTGGGCGGCCGCTCGTCATGGTTGTGGCACCGGCGGGAAACGACATGACTTATTAAAGCAAGGAAAAAATTCTGTATTTTCCGAATTTATTTTACAAGATACCAATATTGCCTGGGTAGCCCTCCAAAAACAGCCATTTTTAGCACAAGATAGAGAGCTCGCTGAGCTCTTTATGTCGCTCTCTGGCACAATTATTGTTACGGGAGGCAGCGATGATGGACAACCCAATTATATTTTGGGCAAACCCTCGATGGCAGCCAATAGTACGCTTATCAAAGCCCTGATGCACGGTGGGCAAACAGCGCTTTATCGTTGTGATACCGAAAAAGAGTGCTTAGCACCAACGCCTATAAAAGCCACTATCAGCGAAAATGCTGCGCTTGGCCGCAAAGTGCGTCAATTAATTTTGGGCATGATGGATAAAATAAAAACCGATACACCGCTCACTGGTGAGGAGATTGGTTTTTTGGAATCAACACGTTTACCTCTTTATAAAATGCTCACGGTTGATGTCGCTTATAGTCGGGGTGGCTCTGTTTTAAATATAGCTGATTATGCCGATGTAATTGCCGCTGATATTGTTTTCCAATACCTGACAGAAGCCCTTGATGCCATTTTAGCGGCTTCTGCCCACTTACAATTTTCTAAAGATTTGGTCCAACAATTTCGGGATGACGTTTATTTTGCCCGGACACAACTTAATGAAACACGGCAAAAAACCCAAAGCGACATTCAAATAGCACTTGATATGGTGCAAAAAACACAATTACTTGAGCAACAATTGGCAGGGCTTTTATCCTCCGAGCTTGCTAGTCAAATTCAATGGGCAAACGGAATGAAATAATATGAGCTATGAAATTTTTACCTATGGCGGAGGAGAAATACTCCGTGATTTATTTAATGGTATTGCTGCTGCGGTGGGTACCAGTAGTTACTCCACGCTTTTAAAATTAATGGGCGTGTTTGGTCTTAGCTGGGCTTTATTAGAAACTGCTTTTCATCAACGCTTTAGTGTTAATATTCGTTGGTTTATAACCTTTTTTCTGGTGATGAATCTGGTGTTAATCCCCAAAACATCGGTATTAGTCGTTGATAGAGTAAAAGGCTCCACACCGTATGCTATTGAAAATGTACCGATGGGATTAGCTTTTTTCGCCAGTGTAGCGAGTCGCATAGGCGATACACTAACATCACTCACAGAAAGTGTATTTACACTACCTAACGATTTTAAATACCATGAAGCAGGCACGCTAATGGCCGGTAGTATTATTCGAACGGCCAGCCAATTTCGTATTACCGATGCCGCGTTTGCGGCAGATATAAAAAGCTATATGCAGCAATGCGTGCAATATGATGTGTTGTTAGGGAAATATTCCTTAGATGAGCTATTAACCACAAACGATATTTGGACACTGGTGCTTAAGAACCCTTCCCCCGCTCGCGCCTTTATGCATCAAAATACCCTTAAAACGTGTCAAGAGGGAGGGACTCTACTGAACGCGGCCTGGGAAGCAGAAATTGAGCGCGCCCTTCCTTTATACGGGTTGCGATTTTTTGAAAGTGCGAGCAGCAAAGAGCAAGCAAAAAATGAGCTGTTACGCTATTTGCCTTTAAGTTATCAGTATATGGCGGCGCTTTCAGATAGTGCGGCTGCCCTTATGCAACAAAATATGCTGATTAACGCGTTTGAAGAAGGTGTGTTGGGGCAAGCAGCAACGGTTGGCGCAGGCGCTGCTGTGCAAAATTATGCGCAAATTCGGGCGATGCAACAGCAACGCAGCGCCTATCAAATTACGGGTGATATGGCAGCGCATTGGCTGCCTATTATGCGCAATGTGTTTGAAGCGATTTTATATGGCTCTTTTTTAGTGTTATTTCCACTGATGCTATTGCCGGTTGGGATGGGCATTTTAAAAGGGTATTTATTTAGCTTGTTCTGGCTACAAACCTGGGCACCGCTTTATGCCATTTTAAATAGGGTGATGACTTTTTTTGCACAAAGTAAAACCATGGCGGCCTCTTTAACGCACAAAGCCCATGCACTCAGCATTGCCACCTTACCCGGCATTGAGCAGGTAAACGCGGATATGTCGGTGGTCGCAGGTTATATGGCAATGAGTATTCCTTTTCTTTCTTATTATTTAATGAATAAAGGAGCCGCTGGGTTTTCACAACTGGCTACACACTTGGGCAGTGTAACGCAATCGGCTGTTATGCATGGGGCAGAGGAGGCAACCAGTGGTAATTACAGTGTGGGTAATGTGAGCCTTTATAATTGGAATGCCGATAATACGTCCGCGAATCATTTTAATGATAATTTAAGTTACCAATCGGGCATGGCCAGTATGCAAGGCCACACAGGTGCTATGATCCATTATACGCCGGATAACACCTCGGTTATCGAAACGGGGCATTCCGTCTCTACGCTCCCCACCAGTATTAATTTTGCAGAAAGTTTGCGCGCCACATATTCCCAATTATCTGAAAAATCGAGTCAAGCGGCGGTATCCCACAGTGAGCAACTCGCCAAAACGCAAACGGGTCTTTATCGCGATTTATATGATTATTCAAAACATGTTGGCCATAGCGTGTCGCATGATAACAGCATGACACATAGTCAAAGCACCTCGACCAGTGAAACCCTGAATCATTATCAAAGCCTCGTTGATACCTTTGCAGAGCAGCAAGGATTAAGTACTAGCCAGGCTTTTAATGTATTGGCAAGCGCCAGTGTCAGTGGCAGCACCGGGAAATGGTTTAAGCTACCGGAGATAAGTGGACAAGTAGGATTACAAGGGGTTAGTGACGCCCGTCAACAAGAAGCATTTAACGCGGCACACGATTTTATTCAACAACAGAGTTTCTCTGAAGTAACAGAATCTGCAGTAAGAGCCAGTCAAGACACCCATTATCGTACGGGTAATGATACCAGCGAGCGCTTGAGTACCAGTATCAATAGTTCCTTTGATGTCGCCAATAGCCTTCGCAATGAGCTGACGACAAGCTTACAACAGACCACTAGCTACCGTGAAGCAGCAAGTTTGGCCAGTGATGAAGCGTCAACCATTAATACCGTTGCCAACCAACAATTTGTCAATCATTTACAACAAGAAATGGGTATTACCGCCGCCGAGCATTTATTAACGCGTAATCCGGCAGCAGCCCATGCTAAAGCTGCAGAATTTGTAGAGGCACATCATAGCAACATTCTTCAACAAACCGCATTAGAGAAAGGGTTGAGCGAGCACACGGCTACCAGCGCTAAATTTAAAAAGGAGGCTGACATCCTTGCTCAGGAAGGAGAAAAGGAAGTTTATGCAAATACCCTAACGGGCAACGCGGATAGTCAATACAAAGGACCGCCTATTGCCAATCCAGCGGACCATAAAATAAGCGACACAATACGCAGCCATCAAGAAAAAACACAGCGTAAGCTAGAGGATGGCCAACAGGAAATAAAGAGCGGCGGACACGATAGAAAAGCCCAGGTGGAAAATGAATCACAAAAAAATACGCTAAAAAAAGCGATGGGTGGTGCTTTAAAAAGTCTTTTATCGTGGGCTAAACAAGAAGACACGCCAAAAAACGAGAAGAAATGATGGGTACTGAAAAGCTTTTAAAAAAATATACTAAATCGCCATTATTTGCGACAGTGAAAGAAAGTTTAAAGGTATTTTTCTTTGCATTCAGCTTTTTTATGCGATGGAGGTTTATTTACCCTAACGCCTAACAACGTCCTTTTTTACAAAACCTTAGAGGCAAACAAAATGACCCATAAAAAAATAGCGTGGCTAAAATCCTGTATCAGTGGCGGACAATTTATTATCCATACTATCCGTATGGCAAAATCCACCCTCATTACCTTGTTAAGGTGTTGTGCATTCATCATTATTTTGCTTTTTGTTGCAATTTCTTATTTTTATACAGAAAGTAAAGAGCGTCATAATTTTTATCGCTATCATCTAGCCAGTATCATCCCTGCTCCACTACAAGAAAAATATACATTCCCCATTTTAACGTCCACGAAGCAACATACATTAACCGGAAAACAAATTGTTAATTCACAAGGCGTTCATTATGACGTTGCGGCTGTTTACAGTGATGTAAAAGTGGCTATAAAACACGCCCTCTTGTTAGGAGTTTTAGGGTTATTTGGCAGCATCCTCGTATTATACCGATACGGGAAAAAACAACAAACAGAAGAGCTTGTCAGAGGTGTTAAACTCGTAGAAAGCCCAAAGCTAACCAACCATATGACGCAAAAAAAGATAGATTACCTTTTAAAAATAGGCGGCATACCTTTACCTAAAGCGTTTGAAAACCGCAGCTTTCTTTTTTTAGGAGCGCCTGGTGTCGGTAAGACGCAGGCCATTTATCAATTGTTAGATTACGTTCGCCAGCAACAACAACCCGCGATAATTTACGATGTGGAAGGCGTGTTTACATCTGCTTTTTATCAAGAAGGCAAAGATATTATTTTAAACATTGCTGACGCCCGTTGCGCACCTTGGACAGTCTGGACAGATTGCCATGAAGCCCTAGACTATGATGAACTAGCAGCGACTTTAATCCCTCACCCAGCTGGCTCTAGTACTGATCCATTTTGGACAAGTGCAGCGCGCATTATATTATCAGTCAGCATGCAGGAAATGGCTAAAGAGCAACAAAAAGATACCGGCGAGCTATTAAGAAATTTGACCATGAGCAATTTAAATCGTATTCAAGAGCTTGGTAAGGGAACCATCATTGAATCATTAACAGCGGAAAAAATTGAACGCTTAGCCTTATCCGTAAAATCCATGTTAGCAACGCATCTTAACAGCTTGCGTTTTTTAGTAGAAGGCGAAAACGAATTTTCCATTAGAAAATGGGTAAAAGAGCCGCAAAATCGCTGGGTATTTATCAGTTCAAGAGAAGAGCATCAAGATTCACTTGCCCCTTTAATGACAGCCTGGATGAACATTGCCAGTAAAGCTATTTTAAGTTTAGATGAAGATATTAACCGTAGGCTTTGGGTTATCGCCGATGAAATGCATACCCTTGATAAAATCACTGCCTTTGAAAGGCTTTTGCCTCGTGCCCGAAAGCGGGGTTGCTGTCTGGTGATTGGCTTACAAGATATTGCCACCTTAGAGCATCGCTATGGCCCAAAAGTAGCGCAAGTTTTAAGCAGTAATGTCAGAACACGGTTATTTTATGGCTGTACTGATATTTATACCGCAGAATGGGTTTCCCGCACGCTGGGAAGACAAGAGTTAACCATCCCCAAAGAAGCCATCTCTTATGGCACAGATACGTTACGTGATAGCGCTTCTTTTCAACAGGATTATCGTATGCGCCCCTTGGTATTACCTGAAGAAATTATGAGTTTGCCAGATTTTACTGCCTACCTTCAATTACCGGGCGACTACCCTTGCGCTAAAATCAGCATTCCTTATGTAAAAAGAACCCTCAAAGCCCCTGCTTTTATTCCGCGCCAACTCATAAATCTTATGGAAAATGTTGCATCAAGCACAAATAACCCCCCTATTAAAAAGGTTGACGGAAATACTGACGAAACACCAATGGAACATAGCAAAAAAATACCCCGAAAAAAAGCGCAGAAAACACATAATTCCCGCGATATTATCCCGGTGGATCCTGAGCTTTACAATCAGTAATTAAAAGGAAACTGCAGAGCGTGTTATCTATTGTGGCATTAAAATCTGTCTCACAAGCGCTAACGTATTATCAAAAAGATAATTATTACACCAAAGACATTGCAGATATCGAAGCATCGACTGCCTGGACGGGCAAGGGTGCTGCAGAGTTAGGTTTACAGGGGCCTGTTAAATTTGATGATTTCAAAGATCTCTTAAGTGGAAAATTATCGGATGGTACGCAATTAGGCTGGGATGAAACAGCAACCGCTGCCTATAATGCTGCGCATCCCGATAAAAAACGCAGTGCGCACAGGCCAGGGTATGATTTAACGTTTTCTGCACCAAAATCAGCCTCTTTATTGGCTTTGTGCGCGAATGACAAACGCATTATCAAAGCACATCAAGATGCTGTTGAGCATGCCCTTCATTATGTTGAACATAATGCCGCTATGACAAGAACCACTACGCATAAAGAAACACAATTTGTTGAAACAAAAAATTTAGTCA
>Ga0302315_10003281_pt1 | contig 14668 bp, 15 predicted proteins | sample III_Palsa_N3_1_FD_200532 | JGI IMG/M metagenome (GOLD analysis project Ga0302315, IMG submission 200532) | Peat permafrost microbial communities from Stordalen Mire near Abisko, Sweden - III_Palsa_N3_1 | ecosystem: Environmental > Terrestrial > Soil > Palsa > Peat permafrost | place: Sweden... | reverse complement strand
TTAGCTTCAACACAAAATCTGCTGTCTAAGACAGCAGAAAACAGATAGTATTATTTATTGACTGCACAAAAGTAATGTATACTAGGTGTAGTTACGATCTGCTAATAAGTTTCTATGACTACTTACTGTCAGATGATCGTGGCAATCTCTACATTAAAAATGGTCTGATAAGCTCTGACATTGGCATCTACAACATCAGCGGTAAGCTGCTTGCCAGCTTCCGACCTCCGGTCGGAATTAATATGGTTGATCATGAGTTGACCTTAACACCTGCCGGCGGTGGTGTCAGTACTCGTAATGATGGTGATGTAGTAAAGGTTATCACTTTCTGTCCTAAACACAATGTTAATGGTATAGATCCTAAACACATGCAGATGTTTGACGTGGAAGGTAGGTTAATATATCAACTAACACACAAAAGGTGGCTAGATACCTGTGGTGACCTGCTATTCTATTACAACCAGGATCAACGAGTTACTGTCATCGAGAACTACAGGACAGGTGAGGTCAAGACCATTGTTCGTGACAGTCGCTTTTATGTTGACAAACGTAACTATCAAGTGCTGTTTCATGATAACTACGGTCAACTAGATAGTTATGATTTTAGTGGCCACCTGATTGGTCAGCTAGCTCTGCCAGCTGATGTAGTTCTAGACCAATCATCAACACCAATGATGTTGATGGCTGGTCTGGAGCATAAGGAGGATAGACAGAGCTATAGTATCAGTGCCTGTAATGGTGGATTGATAGCCTACACGCACACTATACAGTACCAGTGGGGTAGTACTATTAAAGTGTTCGACTTAGCTAAGCGACGTCTAGTCTTCGAGTGGCAGAAACCACCGGTGAGAATGCTCGGTTATGAGACTATAATCATCACTGCTAGTGGCTACTTAATACTTGCTCTGGAGAGGGATAGATATGCTGTCTATCGACCTAACTTAGCAGTTGACTACTACCTACTTGTACTAGCAATAGCTGATGGTTTCCTACAGTACAAAGATAAACACGAGGATACCAATCATGGTGACAAAACTTGTAATAACACTAACACCAACAGTAATACTGAACGCTTCTTTGCTATCACCTGCCAGCTACCACTGGAACTAATGGCTATAGTGTGTCACCGTTTGCTGGGTTCAGTCTCGACATTGAGTGTCACCAAGGAGCAGGTTGAGAACCACTTTATAAGAGTTGTTGGTAGTGATTGTGTGAGAGACTAACCCTGACATGACTGACAAGTGGAGTAGACAAGTTACCAATGGTAATGTTATTGCGGCCTTAACTTCATGATCTAGCTATATTAGCATGTAATTACAACTCTAGGTTGTAATACGTTATCCTGTAATCTACAATAAAAACTATACTGCCATAGTAAGTTATATGGTTATTTACTATTTGTATCAAGACTGTTGTAGTATAAGTTAAGAGTATCTTGGAAAGATTACTATGATGCATTATATTACAATCCTAACTTATAATACGGTTTATAGTCTTATAAGGGTGTAAGCTTAACTTGGTTTAAGGTTGTTACTATAGACTATCCTATTGTAACATTAGTTAACAGCTGAAATGTTAGCTAGTGTAACTGCTGCCACTATACTTCTAACTATAAACCACCAGTTACACTAGCTAACACTTGTCCTGGTAATTGTAAAACCCAATAGTTACTCGTAAGATTATGCAAACTAGCCTGCTTCATGATAAAGTAAGTATTGGAACAAAAGCTATCATCTGTGAATATATATATATACAGCTTTCTCAGGTCTCTCACCACTCTGACCTCACCAGATATTACTTCGAGAATTTGGTGCTTTAAGGCAGGCGTCAACTCCTCCACTGCCATCGATACAGTATCGCTATTGACATAGCCCCTACCCAAGTTACGACTGCATTCAAGCAGAAAGTCATCAAGAGGGAAAGTGGCACTAAAATCAGCGCCGAACAACAACACCAGGCTGTTGTCGAATTTGCGCAAATTCTGTGACAGCAGAATTCGACTGTAGTATGACACATCATCTGATGCCAAGTAATAATTATTGGCAATGCCGTCTGCCACTGCCTACTTTACACTGTTCATAAAAGCTTTGTCTTTACTGTCATGGCCATACTTCTTGGCAATGTAGACGATGATCTTGTGGAGGCTGATGCCATAGCCATTGTTGAGGACTTGCAAGGCGTCGTCGACGTCATCAGTAAAGTTGGTAGAAGTCGTAGCTGCCGCAGCCGCCGCAGTCAAAGAAAACAACCTTGATGACATGATAGTGGTGTAGTGATTTTGTTACTGGTTCAAAACCAATAACTCTATTAGGATATCTGCCAGTTATGATGTTGGTTATATCAACTGATACTAGACCTGTGATAGTCTGTTAGAAATGAGAGCTATCAAACATGTCTTTGACACGCTAGTCAGCGTGTTTGATGGTTGGTGTTTTTGAAAAAGAGGTAAAACAAAGATTTACTTCAAGTCTATTAACCGGAAGTCATGTTATGAGGTAGTGTTGTTGCCGCCTGTACCGCCATGACCAGGATCTGCAAGATCAGCTACGTACCGAAGACCTGCAGTAACAACAAATACCAATGAAACAAGTATGATGAAGGCAGCCAGAGTACGAAGATCGGCTAGTAGACTGTCAGTGTTGTCAGTCGAATAACCTCTATTATCAGCAACTTCATGATCACTATTATCATACAGTGAGTTGTAGCTTGGTGGTTCATCCCTTACGGGTGTAGCTATAGTCACTGGTGTGACTGGTGTAGTTGTGATTATAGATAGGGTCGTAGGTTCATCAGCAACCGACATCAGTTCTTCATCATCGGTATGATGATGATGATCACTAGCAGAGCAAGAGTCTATGGTAACAACTGTGAAAACATTGTCATCATCAATGTTGTCCTGGTTGAGAGTATGATATCCAGTCTGTCCTAGACCCAGAGCTAGCCTACCTACAACTCCCGTCATTTTAGTGATAATATTAAAATTATAGTAATTTGTGTTGTCAGATTCAACACGTTACTACAATTTCGATAGACAGATGAGATAAAACTTTGTTTTACCTCAGTCTATTAAATCTATTTGTGATACTCGAATCACTATATCTTCACTAACTCAGATAGTGATCCAGAGTAAAATGGAATTCTACTATTGGAAGAGAAAGCTAAGTTAATAAGTCGAATCATAAATCATAAATTATGAACAGCCACCTGTCATCCGACGACATTAAGCAGCTGCTGCAAACGTTCTCAGAGGTTGAGCTGTCCTCACCGTATGCAGTTGAAGCCTTCAGCAACACCATCAAGGAGTTCAGAGACATGAGGAAGCAGGAAGATCTAGACTCTCTCAACTACTACTGCTATCGTCTCAAGCGGCTGTCTGAGGCCGATAGACAAGAGCTGATAACTATGATCATTGAGGAGGAGGACTGTAGTCATGAGGTTGCCACCAAGCAAGTTGATGAGCTAAAGGCTGTGACAACGGCAGAGATCCTGTCACACAACCTTAATGTGCCACTACTGGAGGCTATGTGGTGTGATGATATGCAGAAGGACCAGAATGCCTACATCTATCAGCAGTTGGCCGCCATGTCTAATAGTGACATTGACAAGCTGGCTGATCTACTATTGGCTGATGAGATATCAGCTGAAGTCCACGACGTCTCTACTAGAGATCAGGCTACAGCTTATCTCAAGGAGTTGAGATCACAGCCTGATGTTTGCCATGACCTGTTATTCTTCCAACTCCACTTCAACTACTTCAAACAGCTCTCTACTAGTCTCTGAGCTACAGGACTGCCTGTTTGTTTGTTTGTCTGCTCGTTTGTTTATTTTACAACTCTGGGTTGTAAAGTATTAAAATATAACTACTTAGAAGACTGTACCTCTAGCAGTGCAGTTTGTTACTATCACTGCTCTATAGCATGGTTACAACTATCTTCACGACGGAGAGAGAGAGAGAGTTTGATAACTACCATCTGCTAATGGGACATATCACTCCAGCTTTTTTTTTTGGTTCTTTGCTTACCATAACTTAGAGTTATGATATCGACCAGTAACACTGTAAGAGTTCTAGATTACAACTACAACCTAGCAGAGTTCTAACTAGAGTAGACTTACAAAAATTACAACTTAGAGTTATAACCTAGAAGAACTATAAGAGTTCAAACTTAGAGTAGAGTTACAAAAGTTACAGTTTAAAGCTGTGACTTAGAAGAGCCATGAGAGTTATAACTTAGAAGAGTTACAGTTTAGAGTCCTAACTTAGAGTAGAGTTACAACCTAGAAGAAATATAATCTAGAGTTCTACGCTAAAGATGTAACTTAGAACTGTAGACCAAGGTAGCTATATCTCAGAGTGGTTATAGTTTGAAGTGGTTGTGAGTTAGAATTCTAAGTTGTATTTCTTCTAGGTTGTAACTCTACTCTAAGTTAGGACTCTAAACTGTAACTCTTCTAAGTTCTAACTCTAAGTTAGAACTCCTACAACTTTCTCTCTTCTAACTTAGAAGAGGAACTTTGTATCTCTAAACTATTATAACCCTAAGTTATAATAAACTCTATACATGCCTCAGTCTACTCTGTCCAGACCAAACTAGTTCAGGCATACAAATCAGACCACACCAAACTAGTTCAGGCATACAAGTCAGACCACACCAAACTAGTTCAAGTATACAAATCAGAGCTGGCACCATAACAGTTACACTTACAACTGCCGCTACTTGAAGTAGCAACAAAAAGATAACCAGCTGAGTTTTACATAGAAGTGGATCTTCGGTGATGGGAAGTCATCACAGGAGGACGTCTGTAACCCTTAACGGTAGGAGGGTTGTAACCTTTAATGGTAGGCGGGCCGTAGCCTTTAATGGTGGGAGGGCTGTTATCACGTCTGACAACACTAATTCTATCGAGGTTAGGGCTGCCACCAACAGATGAACCAACGACGTACTCGATCTCCTCTTCCCCTTCATCATCATCACTATTGTTTGGCCTATCAGCGTCAGGCAAGTTCAGCTCGATGGTATTTACCAGCTTCTGCCCCTGCTCCCTCAGTAGATTGGCTAGCGGCCGCTGAGACTTAAAAACTTTGCTAGCCAAGACGTTGTTAGTCAGCACACCAATGATGTCGGCACAGGCAATAGACTGAGTGGCCATAGAAGCTGTGACTACTGGGCCTCGTTTCAAACCCTCACTAATCAGTATGGTCGCCCGCCTGTAGTCCTCATAAGTAATGGCCTGTTCGCCTTTACCTCCATAGTGATCAACTAGCACTTCAATGGTGTGGAAGTAATGTTCACTAACAGGTTTAGTCAGGAAAAAGACACCATTACTGAAGACCCCCTTGAACGGTAACCCCTTAATGTGCAAGTTCTTAAAACCTCGACTGCCAGACCCATCATCAACTGGTAACGTGATGAACATATGGCCGCTAGCATTACGGAAAATAGTGGTCACTGTTTTGGATATCAGCTCGATGTTATCGACCATAGTACACAGTTTTAGCTATAAAAATTATTAGACTCGCGATAAAACAAAATTTTATAGCGTGGGGTAGAGCCCTCTCACAACATAGAACTTGATGTTGACATCATATCTACTTCTGTTAGTCTCAAAGTTAGGCCTTAACATCATATTTACTTCTGTTAGTCTCAAGGTCAAACCTTGACCCCACTACAAGGTGAAGCAGCTGGTTACTCTGTAGCCGTTGACGTTGATTGTGATATTGGCTGTCTTGAAGACAAAGACAAAGACACTATCCTTGTGAGAAACTTTTTGCCGTTTTAGCCCTAGTAACATTGTTGAATAGATCACATCCAACAGCTAGTTATTGACTGTCTGACAGATACTGTCTTCCCTGTGTGACTGCCTATTCACTACAAGATCATCTTGCAGAGTTTAGTAATTAACAAACTGCTGCTAACCATTAACCGGATTAAGGTAGAACTGAAAATAAACAACAACTATAAACGTGCATACCAAAATGTCTAACTCAACCTTGAATCTAAGTAAATCCGAAAGTCCATGCGACACCTACTTTTCGGTTAGCAATTTAGCAGGTTCCAGTTTGGAGACAGAGATGTATCAAACACAGTTGTGTGTTCCTAACCAACTTAAGTTGGCTTTGTACACCATTTATGTAGCTATAAATAGCTCTCTGCTTTTGTACTCTATCTACCTGTTTTTTCGTTTCAAACACCGTATTAACCGCACTATTTACGTAAAGTGTATGTGTGGTCTGAGTTGTAACATCGCATTGCAAGCCCTGTTCATTGGCGGTAGCTTCAATCGCTACCGTTTTTTGCTAATAGGAGTTTACAACTTCTTTTACTACTTCGCAAGCGACAGTTATATCAAAATCTGGCACAAGTTTATTATGGATTCTGCAATCCAAATTGGAATTAGGGAAGTCAGCAAATTTCATCTAGTCTCCAATATAGGTATTCCAGTGGTTAATACTATTAACAGTATCAACGTTATAGTTTTCGTTATTGGTGCTACAGTTTGTTATGACAACCCAGTGTTGTTGAACCTGTTCTGTACTCTATACACAACAGTGTCGATTCTGACTGGTGCCTTTATCTCCTTCTTCTTTGTGTATGCTGGCAAACATGTTATAACTGCTTGTAAACCTATGTTGTCTGATGACTTAATCCGGACCAGTGACCAGGTGACCAATTTCCTTGCTAAGATTACATCCTTGACTGCTTCCAATAAAGTTTATGGTATAGTGGAACTTATGGCAGCTGCCGGACCTATCGTGTGGTACTTGGCGTCGAGTCAACACAATCTTAATGGCTTCTTTTACTGCTACTACTTCCTACTTCAACCATTCATGGCTATTTGCATGTATACCTTGCTATATGGTATCACCTACGACCGTAACCATAAAAACACTTCCAGCAATGGGAATGAAAGTCACAGCAGCAGTAACAACCGTAGCCAGTCGGCTATTGCATCCACCAGCGGTGGTGGTGGTACCAGTAGCCCACCTACTAGCCCAACAATTGGAGGTAGTCGCACTCACACCAATGTTGAGTCGGCTGATCTATCCTCAATTACTGTTAAGCTTAGCTCTGTTAACAAGTCTTACTGTCTCGAGAACAACTCTATTGTGGCAATCAACACTAATCCCGATGACCTTTGATACCAGTAGGATATCGGTATTTGTTGTATTATTATTCTTTGGGTCAGTGGTGGTGGTTAGTAGCAACGGTTGTTATTAAGATGTTGGTAGTTTGTTGTTGTTGTATTAAAATTTAAACTTCTACTAAGCAGAAGTTTTAGTATCACCATGTGAAAAGTGCACTCAATGATCGAGTTGCTAGTGGCATTTCTGTGCCTTGAGACTATTAAGTGTGTTTAGTCTATTAAGCATGTTTAGTCTATTAAGCATGTTTAGTCTATTAAGCATGTTTAGTCTATTAAGTGTGTTTAGTCTATTAAGTGTGTTTAGTCTATTAAGTGTGTTTAGTCTATTAAGTGTGTTTAGTCTATTAAGTGTGTTTAGTCTATTAAGTGTGTTTAGTCTATTAAGCATGTTTAGTCTATTAAGCATGTTTAGTCTATTAAGCGTGTTTAGTCTATTAAGTGTGTTACCTAGAATAAAGTCTTCACAGCTTTACACTCTTACAAATTTACAAGCTAGGCTTGTAAACACTGACAGTGGCGAAGATGACTGTAGTCTAGTTATATGGTGTTGCTGAATGCAATATCAGCACCCTGATACTAGTGGTATCTTGTGTTTCTGTTATAACAGTGTTTCTGTTATAACAGAAACACTGTTATAACAGAAACGGTAACGCCGATAGTCCAATTCAGACATCTGTAGTTGATAACAACTACGCCTGATGTATGACATTAACTTGTTCAGTTGCTAAGTCTCGAACAACCTCTTAATTCGGCCATGAGTAAAGGCGGTGACAAGCTTTAGTTGTTTCTTGGAATAACTATACCTCAGCCATGGTCTAGTAACTAAAATGAAAATATTGTAGCGAGTGGTTAGTGGACATCCACTAAATAGTTAGAAAACATCATGACTTCACTTGAAAACACCGCTTATGTGACGCCGGCAGGCGTGTCGCCTTTTTCTACTGCCTCAACCACGGCCAGAAGCGTTAGTAGTAACAGTAAAATTGTTAGTTTGAATCAGACCGACATTGATCAGGACCAACTCAAGTCTTTGCTGATTAAGGGTGTCAAGACAGTCAAAGTTGCTGACACACAACTATGCATTATCCGACATGCCCTCAATCGTGATTGGTATCACCTGTTGGCTGTAACAGCTAGCTGCCACAACAGTCACAGTCTGTCATCAACTACCACAGCCTCAGCCTTAGCTAAATCTGCTGCTGCTACCACTACTACTACTACTACTAAGTCAGCCTTGACAACCTCCATGGAAGTTGACACGAACAGACCCATCAAAGTGGTAGTCGGGATCTGGGATGACGGTGAAGGTTTCAGGTCACTGACGAGGTCTGATGGTGAAGTACTGAAGTTGTGTGAGGGTCGCTGCCCCATCATCCTCAACAACGTTACTGACATGCCGCTGTGGTATGTTGACAACAACTACTTCACCTTCATCGGCTACCTCGAAAACGTCGGTGACTGTCAGAGGATGCCTATGATTAGTAAGGTGCTAGATGACAGGAGGGTGGCTAGGAAGCCCACAGCAGCTCAGATGCAGCTGTGTTGGGACCGTGGCATTATCACTGCTGACGATAAGGGACGTAAGATCATTAAGAACGTACTACTTGACATCCGTCACTCACACCATGCAGCTAATGCGAGTGACACGGTAGTGGCCGTTGCTCATGCTGACTTCAGCTTCAACATCTCACCGCTGACCAAGGCTGACATCAGCTTCTGTGACGTCAACAATATTGCCGTTGATTACAGCCAGTACCCACCAGACGGCATTTTCTTCCGTTGCTGTATTGATATCGTTACTTCTGGCGTTGGTACCAGTAGTAGTGTCGTCAAGACCAGGGAGTATCAACATGAGACCTTCTATATGGGTATTACCGATGTGCCAGCTGACATTGCTGATCGGCTGCTGTCTCAGCTGTTGGCCGAGCTCAAGCTTAAGTCAGATGAGAAGATTCGGCTCAAGTTTATCTTCTACCGACTGCACTACGAGAAGGTGTTCCACGTTTACAACTTCGAGTCACTGTCTGGCGACACTAGTGACAATGGTGGTAAGTCCTCATCTAAGGCATCTGCACCAACCACCATCTTCGATGAGGACTTCGAGGATGACGAGTTTGAGGAACAAGATGTTAATCATGATGTTGATAACAGTGGTTATGCTGAGACGCGGCCAGAGCTTGATAGTCTCGAGGATGCTCGTTCCAACAAAGTGGCTGCTGTTGGTGATGACAGTAGCAAGCGTAGCTCACTCAATGGCGACAATGATGATGCCGAAAGCAGCTCTCGGAGAGACAGCTTCCAGCCCGCTCCTATTGTCGCTGTTAGCAGTGGCAGTGTCAGTGAACAAACAGTTGACGTCGTGGCATCACTAGCCAAACCTAGCGCTGTTAGTCGTAGAGTTCAGCCACCAACTCCTAGGACATCACAGGTGAAACCTGCTCAGAGATCAACCGTGACACCTGTTCGGAGACCACTTTTGTCTCCTGGTCAGGGGTTCTCAACGGCGCCTAGTCAGGGAGGATCCCTATCTGAGGGTCGAAGGACAGCTGCGACATTCGACCGGAAGACAGAGCTGTCTTCTAGCCAGAAGACAATTCCGGCTGAGGGTCAAGCAGCGGCATCCACTAACTTCGAGTTGTATCGAGATGATATGAATTCGGACATGGCTGCAGACCTGGAAGGGTTCGGGGGCGAATATGACGATGAGTAGCATGCGATCTACTAGTCAAACAAAATCTTGTGCTGGTATTCCGAGAATACCAACTTAATCACTGTTCACTATAATAGCTTTTGTAGTGACATAACTGTAGTCACCACAGTTATAGCTTTTGTAGTACCATTGTAGTTATTACAGTTATAACTCTACAAGATCTTTGTAGTCTATAACACAACAACTTCTTACAACAACTTCTTACAACAACTTCTTACAACAACTTCTTACAACAACTTCTTACAACAAGATGTTGTAAGACAGACACTACGGTATACAATGCCTTACAACATCTTGTTGTAAGCATTTCTGTAGCTCTTGTATATAGATAACTTGTCTACTCACCATAGACAGTCTTAGTCTTAATCTTATACACTATAGAGACTTACTATAAGAGTCCTATATGGTTATTTACAACAAAGTGTTATAACAGCATTCGTCTTGTGATCTAGTATAGTAAACGTTTACAAGTAAGTTATATAGGTTACACTTACATAAGTACTTGCTATTATTACTATTGTAATAGTACTTCAGTGATGTTTTTTTTATTCTGGGAATACAAGAAAATTGGACTAAGAGGCCGAGATGAGACTGGCTAGCCTGGTCTTATAGTCAAGATGGATAGCACGCAACCTCTCATTGAGCTCAGACATGGGTAGTATCTGGCTATGACAATCCATTAACTCTCTGACCTTACTACGCTCATCTTCAATCAGAGTTATGTAGGGCTTCCATTCGGCTGGGACGTGAACATCTCGACACTGTGGCATTATGATTGAGTAGTACAGCATGATAACAGGTAGACTACTGTCAGAGTTGCACATAACAACATTACCTTGAGTGTCAAACTCGGTAATATCAAAAACGTCAGCCTGGCTGTGCAGCTTCTCTAGCGGATGGAGCTGCACAAACTCCTCACTGTCGTAGACGCTGTCATAACCATGGATACTACCAGCTTTGTAGCGCCTTGTCATCGACAGCAGCTCGCCATAGTACTGGCAGTCTACAGCTTCTACACACAAGCTCAGCTCCCTGTGCCCTGAGTGTTTGCGGACTCTACATTTGTAGACACTTGGTGAGTCCAGACTGGAGTCCGAACTGGTTACTAGTGAATCAACACTAAACGACATTGCTTGCTGGGTAGTGAAAATTTGCTATTAGCACTTATCCATAATCTCAACTTATCTGTTGTGTTAGTTATTGTAATCAGAAAATTCTCATCTTCATCTCTTAATACATATACATATATATGCATATATGTTCCATCAGACTATTACAACTATGACACAGTGTTATAGTTACATCTGTAGCAGCAAAATATAGTAGTGTAGGTAATATTACCAGCACAAGATATCATTAATAACCCAAAAGTGGAATAGTAACAAGTTACAGTAACTTATAATATTATTGATAGTGTAAAGATGTTACTGTTAGAGTCACAGTAGTAGTTCGTGGTTGAGTAGGGTTGTGTTAATAACATAAAGATGTTACTGTTAGAGTCACAGTAGTAGTTCGTGGTTGAGTAGGGTTGTGTTAATAACATAAAGATGTTACTGTTAGAGTCACAGTAGTAGTTCGTGGTTGAGTAGGGTTGTGTTAATAACATAAAGATGTTATGGCTACACTACATCTGCAACTGTAGCCTAACTTGGATAATGAAAGTGTAATAATATTGTCTGGGACAACACTGTTTGAATGGTGAACGTGTAGTAGTACTGTTGTCCGAGACAACACTGCTTGAATGACGAATACAGAGTAATGTTGTCTCGGACAACATTGCTTGGCAGAGTCTACTAGTCCAGTAGCTAATAGTAGATGGTAACAAGATCGGAACATAAACATTGATTGGTGGGGAAGTCTTTGATAAGTGTTTCAACACTAGGATACTCGGCGATGACAAGTTGGGTGTCAGACTTAAGACTGCTATCGGTCAGGTAGTGGTAAGTGTACCAGAGCAGTCGAGAAGTTATGGTGTCCGGCGACCAGATGAACAGTAGGCAGCGCTCGAAAGCGTACTGGTCCTGTGACACACCAGCTCGAGCTACTACTAGACCGTATAGCTTCTTAAGTATGAGGTTGGCCACCTTCGAGTCTAAGTCATCTGGGTTCCACCTGCCCGAGAAGGCTGCTCGCGTAACACTGACACCAACCGGTGTCAGCATCACTTCACTAGTAACACTGACACCAACCGGTGTCAGCATCACTTCACTAGTAACACTGGTCTCAGTGATATCATTGTCACTAGCAACCTCACTAACACAACTTACCACCTCAGGCAGCCGAGTGATAAAGTCACACTTCTTCCACCACTCATTATAGTACTTAATTTGCATCTCTGTCTTGACTGTAGTAGCACCAAACACTTGATGTAACACTTGCATAGCTAAAGCTTCCGATCGAATCGAGTTACCACCCGCATTAACATGGGATAGGATCTGCTGAGCTTCTAAACATAGCTTAACTTCATAAGGATGGCCTATAGCCAGCTGTATTCGAAGATGGCTGCTGGTCATCTTCGACGAAGCTGGTGCCACTAAAGGATAATGACCTGCTGGGATCATACTGTTGCTGCTGCTGTTGCTCTCCTTGTTGTAACCACTCTTGTTCACAGTAGCCAGGAATTCGACACTCTCGACATTCTCGACACTCTCGATACTTTCGATATTGCTGATAGGAGGAATACGATATTTCATGTCTGTTACAGTTGTCACAGGTAGTGGGCTCATTAAGCAAGGAATGCTCTGGTGGATTACACCACTGCTGGTAAGGTCGTGTCTCCAACATCTCTGGTAGGTGGTGCGGGTGGTGAAGAAGATGCTGATAAGCCGGCAGCAGGATCCAGGACGGCAGGCTGTCGCGGTGACAGCTGCTACCGTTGGCGTAGCGGTTAACCACTTGGTTAGTCTCAGGTACGACAGGCACCTGGAACAGCTCAGTCAGATGTTGATACTCTTCAGTCATGGGATTTTACGCTGGTGATTGTTTATTAACAGAAATAGTTTTCAATACTCTATTGTAGATATTTACTTTTGGGATATTATCAGATATCTCTGATACTTGCCATGTTTGATAGTTTGTATCTTTACTGTTCAGAGAACAAACAACTAGTGAGTGTGACTGTCTGCTGTTCAACAGCAGACTTACATCGTTCCCCGTATCACAGGGAGTGTGATAAGCGGTAGTGACCGGCCACCGACATAGTATAATTATCGGTATTGACCGTCAGAATCTCATCACCAAACGCCAACAGCATAAGATATAGGGTGGCCAGTTGAAAGTTGTTACGATCATAAGACTTATCACAGTAGTCAAGCAGCCTCATAACCACATCACCAAGATTGAGGTCATCATCAAGTTCATAACCGAACAGTTGATGCATAACTGCTCTAGTACTGACCTGGTCAAGCCCCAACTGCTGCCTCACCATCTGACCCATACCAGCCATATCTATGTACAGCTCATCCATTTCTGCAGTCAATACAACTTTTTCACTTTTAACTTCACACTTATTACCTCGTGTTGGGATTCCTAGTGCAGGAACTCGCTTAATGCTAGCACGACTATTAGACTTGAAGTGAAACTTTGTTTTACGTCAACTGTCTATTCTGGTTGTCCTAATAAGCAGTTGCAACCCTTCACTACCTAAACAGGATAATTTTGTAATGATTAGATTACTAATAACATACTTACACCAACTCTAACTTTATTTATTTCTGTATAAAGACTAACCGAAGTTGAAATGAGTCAAAACGGTGATCTGGTCAGTGTACCCTTTGACTACTTTTCTCGTCTGCTGGATGATGTTGATAGTGACTTCGTATCAGCACTGAGTGTGACCACTCACCAAGCTAGTGTAGCAAGAAAAGCTACTAACAGTAGGCGAGCTCAAACTGGTGGTAGTAATAGTGGTGCTGTTAACAGTAGGCAAGCTCAAACTGGTGGTAGTAATAGTGGTGCTGTTAACAGTAGGCGAGCCCAAACTGGTGGTGGCGATAGTCTGGAAACCTTCTATTTCGATTCGTCCTACTACCACCAGCGACTGCCAGAGTTTTTACAGCAGCTCAACAGGTACTTTGCTGGAGTGCTATGGCAACCGGCTTTTGAGCAGCTAATAGCCGAGTTCTACCGTAGAAACGGGGTACTACTGTCTGATCTAGCCGGTCACCAGCCCTACATTGAGGCTGGCTACAGTAAATTCAACTATTCGACAACCTTCAACTTCAATGCTGATGGTACTTTCAAGCATGTATCCAGTACTATTAGCTACAAGGTTAAATCTCTAACCCCTAAGGCCAAAGAGTCGGACACAGATGAACTCGAGATTGACTTTGATAACTTCGGTAATGTTACTACCGTCGACAACTTCGGCACTAACGTAGGTAACTACCAGTTCATCATTGGTAACGATCTTATAATTACAATTCATGATTTGGAACGTGACATCAGCTATCTATATAATTACAGCTATCAGTCCTACCTTGATCCTCAGCTGTCTGATGTTGTTGTTGCTGCTGCTGCTGCTGTTAGTAGCAGCAACAACAACAACCATGCTGAGCAGCTGATTAACCATGATGACCTGGTGGCTCTAATAGTAACTCGGGGTTTCAAGTTCGTTGTTCACTACATGTTTATGTTGCATCCAGAGGTTTCCGGGTAATAGTAATGGTATTACTTTACAAGGTTTTTGTAGTAGTTACAACTCTGAGTTGTAGTAGTTTACAAGGTTTTTGTAGTAGTTTACAAGAGGTTTTGTAGTAGTTTACAAGAGGTTTTGTAGTAGTTTACAAGAGGTTTTGTAGTAGTTTACAAGAGGTT
>Ga0302315_10003279_pt1 | contig 14674 bp, 7 predicted proteins | sample III_Palsa_N3_1_FD_200532 | JGI IMG/M metagenome (GOLD analysis project Ga0302315, IMG submission 200532) | Peat permafrost microbial communities from Stordalen Mire near Abisko, Sweden - III_Palsa_N3_1 | ecosystem: Environmental > Terrestrial > Soil > Palsa > Peat permafrost | place: Sweden... | reverse complement strand
GAGCGGGCCGAGACAGCCGCGCGCGCACTGCGTGCGCGCCGGCCGAGTTGTGCCGGTTGCCGGTACCGCGCTGACGATCGACACACACTTGAGCAGAGCATCCCGGGCCTCGTGGTATTCAGTTCGGGGTTTGGGGCGAGCGTAGCCACGAGCCGGCTCTGCCGTCTGCACGACCAGTTGGTCTCGCCAGACGACTCCTGCAGCCAGTTCGCGCCGAACGCGTAAGGGAGAGGCTTATTTCCCGATGGCGCGGCGCGCGCTGTCGATCACTGCAAGCTCATCCTCTGCTTCGCGCGTGTCGGAGTACGTCGCGCCGCGGACGAACAAATATGCGCACGTTGCGCACATGCTCCAGATTGCTGCCAGTACCAGCCACTTTTCCATTTCGAACACCCCGTAACCCCGTTACGTGCGCTAGCGCGCATCATGTTCTGTATAACGGCGTAATTCTGCGTTTCGATAAGGGTCGCCAGAAAAGAATTTCATAGGGGAAAATACCGATCCTGCCCGGGATCGCTCGCGGGTGACCCAACCGCCGCAAACCCCGGTCGTACAAGGTTTTGACAATGGTGCAACCATGCCGTCCGTGTGGTTGCACCTTTTTATTGGGAGGCGTACGATTCGGCCAACTTTTTTAGTCTTTGGCCGGCGCGGCTTGGCTGGCATACGAAGGAAACATGGCTAGCACCACCCTCGGCGTCAAGGTCGACGATCTCCTGCGTACCCGGCTGAAAGATGCCGCTACGCGTCTCGAACGCACTCCACACTGGCTGATCAAGCAGGCCATCTTCGCGTACCTCGAACGTATCGAACACGGTCAATTGCCCGCCGAACTGTCCGGCGCGCACGGCTCGGCCGATCTGGCCGATGGCGCGAGCGTCGAATCCGAAGAGGACGGGGCGTCGCACCCGTTTCTGGATTTCGCGCAGAACGTGCAACCGCAATCGGTGCTGCGCGCGGCGATCACCGCGGCTTACCGTCGTCCTGAGCCGGAATGCGTGCCGTTCCTGCTCGGCCAGGCGCGCCTGCCGGCCAATCTCGCCAACGACGTGCAGGCGATGGCGAGCAAGCTGGTTGAAACGCTGCGCGGCAAGAGCAAGGGTGGCGGCGTCGAAGGGCTGATTCACGAGTTTTCGCTGTCGAGCCAGGAAGGTGTGGCGCTGATGTGCCTCGCCGAAGCGCTGCTGCGGATTCCCGATCGCGCTACGCGCGACGCGCTGATTCGCGACAAGATCAGCAAGGGTGACTGGAAATCGCACGTCGGCCAGGCACCGTCGCTGTTCGTCAACGCTGCCACGTGGGGGCTGATGATCACCGGCAAGCTGGTGACGACCAATAGCGAAACCGGCCTGTCGTCGGCGCTCACACGGCTGATCGGCAAGGGCGGCGAACCGCTGATCCGCAAGGGCGTCGATATGGCGATGCGCCTGATGGGCGAGCAGTTCGTCACCGGCGAGAACATCTCCGAGGCGCTCGCGAACAGCCGCAAATTCGAAGCGCGCGGATTCCGCTATTCGTACGACATGCTTGGCGAAGCGGCCACTACCGAAGCCGACGCGCAGCGTTACTACGCGTCGTACGAGCAGGCAATCCACGCCATCGGCAAGGCGGCCGGCGGCCGCGGCATCTATGAAGGGCCTGGTATCTCGATCAAGCTCTCGGCGCTGCACCCGCGCTATGCGCGCTCGCAGTACGAACGCACGATGAGCGAACTGCTGCCGCGCGTGCGCTCGCTCGCGATCCTCGCGCGTCGCTACGACATTGGCCTGAACATCGACGCGGAAGAAGCCGACCGCCTCGAAATCTCGCTGGATCTGCTTGAAGCGCTGTGCTTCGATCCTGAACTGGCGGGCTGGAACGGCATTGGTTTCGTGGTGCAGGCGTATCAGAAGCGCTGCCCGTTCGTGATCGACTACATCATCGATCTGGCACGTCGCAGCCGTCACCGCATCATGGTGCGCCTCGTGAAGGGCGCTTACTGGGATAGCGAAATCAAGCGTGCCCAAGTGGACGGCCTTGAAGGCTATCCGGTCTACACGCGCAAGATCTACACAGACGTCTCGTACGTGGGCTGTGCGAAGAAGCTACTCGGTGCGCCGGACGCGGTGTATCCGCAATTCGCCACGCACAACGCACATACACTCTCGGCCATCTATCACCTCGCGGGCCAGAACTACTATCCCGGCCAATACGAGTTCCAGTGCCTGCACGGCATGGGCGAGCCGCTCTACGAAGAAGTCACGGGCCGCGACAAGCTGAACCGTCCGTGCCGCGTGTATGCACCGGTCGGCACGCATGAAACGCTGCTCGCGTATCTGGTGCGACGCCTGCTGGAAAACGGCGCGAATACCTCTTTCGTGAACCGCATCGCTGACGAAAACATCGCGATCAAGGATCTGGTGGCCGATCCGGTTGATGAAGCGTCGAAGGTCGTGCCGCTCGGCGCGCCGCACGCGAAGATCCCGCTGCCGCGCAATCTGTATGGTGCGGAGCGCGTCAATTCGATGGGGCTGGATCTGTCGAATGAACATCGTCTGGCGTCCTTATCTTCGGCATTGCTGGCGAGCGCGCATCATCCTTGGCGCGCGACACCCATGCTCGAAGACAACGAAATCGCCGCGGGCACCGCGCGCGATGTGCGCAATCCGGCCGATCATCGCGATCTCGTCGGCACGGTTGTCGAAGCCACTTCGGAACATGTGAGTGCGGCGCTGTCGAATGCCGTAGCCACTGCGCCGATCTGGCAAGCGACGCCGGTCGAAGCACGCGCCGACTGCCTCGCACGTGCGGCCGATCTGCTCGAAGCGCAGATGCATACGCTGATGGGTCTGGTGGTGCGCGAAGCGGGCAAGTCGCTGCCGAATGCTGTGGCGGAAATCCGCGAAGCGATCGACTTCTTGCGCTACTACTCGGCGCAGATCCGCACCGAGTTCTCGAACGACACGCATCGTCCGCTTGGGCCCGTGGTGTGTATCAGTCCGTGGAATTTCCCGCTGGCGATTTTCATGGGTCAGGTTGCGGCTGCATTGGCGGCTGGCAATACGGTGCTGGCGAAGCCGGCTGAGCAGACTCCGCTGATTGCGGCGCAAGCTGTGCGTATTCTGCGCGAAGCCGGTGTGCCGGCAGGCGCGGTGCAACTGCTGCCGGGTGACGGCGAAACCGTGGGCGCAGCGCTGGTAGCCGATGCCCGCACGCGGGCGGTGATGTTTACCGGTTCGACCGAAGTCGCGCGCCTGATCAACAGGACGCTGTCGAGCCGTCTGGATGCGGACGGCAAGCCGATTCCGCTGATCGCGGAAACGGGCGGCCAGAACGCGATGATCGTCGATTCGTCGGCGCTCGCCGAGCAGGTGGTGGCGGACGTGCTGAACTCGGCGTTCGACTCGGCCGGTCAACGCTGTTCCGCGCTGCGCGTTCTTTGTCTGCAGGATGATGTCGCCGATCGCACGCTGGAAATGCTGACCGGCGCGATGCGCGAGCTCGCGGTGGGCAACCCGGATCGTCTGTCGATCGATGTCGGTCCAGTGATCGACGTGGAAGCGAAGCGCGGTATCGACGCGCACGTTGCGGCGATGCGCGAGAAGGGTCGCAAGGTCGTGCAACTGCCGATGCCGGAAGGCGGCGCGCAGGGTACCTTCGTGCCGCCTACGCTGATCGAACTCGACAGCATCGACGAACTGAAGCGCGAAGTGTTCGGCCCAGTGCTGCATGTGGTGCGATATCGCCGCAGCGCGCTCGACAAGCTGCTCGAACAGATCCGCGCAACCGGTTACGGCCTGACGCTTGGCATCCACACGCGTATCGACGAAACGATCGCACATGTGATCAGCCGCGCGCATGTGGGCAACATCTACGTGAACCGCAATGTAGTGGGCGCGGTGGTCGGCGTGCAGCCGTTCGGCGGCGAAGGGCTGTCGGGCACGGGTCCCAAGGCAGGCGGCGCGCTTTATCTGCAGCGTCTGCTGGCGACTCGGCCGCCGGGTCTGCCGAAAACGCTGGCGCAGGCGCTGATCGCCGACGCCCCGCAGGCGATGGAAAACAGCGACAATCCGTCCTCGGCGCTGACAGCGCTGCGTGACTGGCTGATCAACGAGCGCCAGGCGTCGCTGGCGGCGCGTTGCGACGGCTACCTGTCGCAGGGTTTGGCGGGGGCCACGGCGGTGCTGCCCGGTCCGACCGGCGAGCGCAACACCTACACGCTCGGCGCGCGCGGCACGGTGTTGTGCGTGGCATCGACGGCGAGCGGTGCACGCGTGCAGTTTGCTGCCGCGCTTGCCACTGGCAACCGCGCGCTGTTCGACGGCGCTGCGGGCGAGCAACTGGTATCGGTGCTGCCTGCGGCCCTCAAGCCGTATGCAAGCGTAAAGAAGAGCGCCGATACGCCGTTCGACGCCGTGCTGTTCGAAGGCGACAGCGACGAGCTGCTCGCGCTGGTGAAGGAAGTGGCCAAGCGAGCGGGTCCGATTGTTTCGGTGCAGGGCGTAGCGGCACGCGCGCTGGAAAGCGGCGAAGAGGACTACGCGCTCGAACGTCTGCTGACGGAACGTTCGGTCAGCGTGAACACCGCAGCGGCAGGCGGCAATGCGAATTTGATGACGATCGGTTGAGCGAACCTTTAACGGTCGATTCAATTAAACGGAAGCGGTACGGTGACCCCGAAACCGCTCCACTCACACCTGGTACCAAGGAGAAGCTATGCAACACAAGATGAAACAGCTGGCAGGCGCTGCGCTCGTCGCAGCCATGTCGCTGGCGGGGACGGCACACGCACAGCAGGTCGAAGACGTGAAGGTCGGTTTTGCCGGCCCGATGACGGGCGCACAGGCTCACTACGGTGCGGACTTCCAGAACGGCATCACGCTGGCTGTGGAAGAAGAAAACGCAAGCAAGCCGGTGATCGGTGGCAAGCCGGTGCACTTCGTGCTCGACTCGGCGGATGACCAGGCCGACCCGCGCACCGGCACGACCGTTGCGCAGAAGCTGGTGGACGACGGCATCAAGGGCATGCTCGGCCACTTCAACTCGGGCACGACGATCCCGGCTTCGCGCATCTACGCGAATGCGGGCATTCCCGAAATCGCGATGGCGACGGCGCCTGAGTACACGCAACAAGGCTTCAAGACGACGTTCCGGATGATGACGTCCGATACGCAGCAAGGTTCGGTTGCCGGGACGTTCGCGGTGAAGAATCTTGGCATGAAGAAGATTGCGATCGTGGACGACCGCACGGCTTATGGGCAGGGTCTGGCTGACCAGTTCGAGAAGGCAGCCAAGGCGTCAGGTGGCGCGATCGTTGATCGTGAGTTCACGAATGACAAGGCTGTTGACTTCAAGTCGATTTTGACCAAGTTGAAGTCGGTTAATCCGGATCTGATCTATTACGGTGGTGCGGATTCGCAAGCTGCGCCGATGGTCAAGCAGATGAGGGAGCTTGGTGTCAAGGCTCCACTCATGGGCGGCGAGATGGTTCATACGCCGACGTTCCTGTCGCTCGCTGGTGATGCGGCTAATGGGACGGTTGCTTCGCTCGCTGGGTTGCCGCTTGATCAGATGCCTGGTGGTGCTGACTATATCGCCAAGTATAAGAAGCGCTTCAATGAGGATGTGCAGACGTACTCGCCGTATGCCTATGACGGTGCTAAGGCTATGTTCGCTGCTATGAAGAAGGCTAACTCTACCGATCCGGCTAAGTATTTGCCGTTCCTCGCCAAGACGGATATGCCGGCTGTGACTGCGGCTCATCTTGAATATGACGGTAAGGGTGATCTTAAGAATGGTGGGATCACGCTGTATAAGGTTGTTGATGGGAAGTGGACGACTTTGCAGAGCGTGGGCGGAAAGTAAGTTTTTTTTGCCTTGCGGCGCTTGAGGGTGGTTTAGTTTTCTAGTTGCTCTGCAAGTGTTCGATGGTTGGCTTGGTTGTTTATGCCCTGCGGGTCTTCTGACTCGTGGGGCTTTCTTTTTTTGCTTTGGCCTTTCCTTGCATTCTTAGTGGTTTGCTTGCGTTGCCCCTGTGCGGGGCGGCACTTACTTTCTTTGTCCCACAGGGACTACCTTCGGGTCGTCGCCGCAAAGAAAGTAAGCAAAGAAAGCGGGCTTCACACCGCTAGCCCGTAGGGGTCTACCACTGGCCTGAAGCCAGAGTGGTCCGCGCACGAGACCTGCCCTCGCAACACATCCGTCAGTGACACAGCACTCGTCCGCTCCAGCGTCGCGCTGCGCGCTCCGCCGTCGGGCATAACTGCCCCCTGCGCCGGCGCCTCGTTCATGCAGTTGTTTCGCCGGTTCGTCTCTCCACGGTTGGCCATTCGGATGACTCGTCGGTCGATCAAAAGTCCTCAACAATTGCGATGGTGTATGAAATCGGTCACATTGACATTTCATACGATAAACGTCGTATAATTCGGGGGTGCTTTTGACGATACCAGTTAAATATTGCGAGGTTAAGCAGGCGGTCGTTGCCGCGCTTAGGTCCGGCAGGTTTCAGCATGAGTCGCGTCGCAACGTCGATGTCAAAAATCTCCTTGCCATGGGGGAAGTGACGCCGCAGTTCGTGGAACGCGTCATCGTCAAGAGCGATGACACAGAGTACGTATCGTCGCCGCATCACAGGTTCGCGTCGATCGATGTTCATGTCATCGCGTCAGGTGGCTGGTACGTGAAGTTTTACTTCGTCGGCGATCCAGACACCATGTTTATAAGCGTTCACCAGTGAGCAGAACCATGAACACAAAACTGTATGAAGAAGGGGAGAAGAGCAAGGCGATCTGTCACAGCTGCCAGCAGCTCGTGAGTTCGACCTTTGCACGGCGCAATGTGCCGTTCAGTGACGGCAAAGGCGAGGTGAAGGACATCCTCGTCTCGGTCTGCGACCTGTGCGATCAAGTGGTCGCAATCCCGGCGCAGTCCACGCCGGCTATTCGCGAAACCCGTCAGAAGGAAGTGAAGGCCATCGAGGCCCAGTTGCCCGCCATTTATCTCGATATGCTTGACCTTGCCGCGTACACAATCGATAGCGCGAGCTCAACCGAGTTTCGCAAGGTTCTAATGATCTTGTACCTGCATCGCTTTGCCTCCGGCGAGTACCCCCGGGAGCGCTTGATGAAGGCGCATCGTTCGGCCGTGGCGCGCTTCAAGGAGCAGCGCGGAGCCGCGCGTAGGCGCCTTTCCATGAAGGTGACGCCGCGCATCGCCGAAGACATCAAGACGCTGACTGAGGATACGGCGATGAACCAAACAGAAGTGATCAAGTCGGTGATCTATCAGATTCAGGCGGATGTGATCGAGGCGCGCAAACCGGCTTTGATGAAGGAGCTCGGCGCGTTAGCTGTGATCTCCGCCTAGCGGCCAGTCGTCGCGAGCGCGTCGAGCGGCCCCGCTCCGCCGACAAGGCCGTCCGTGCGTCAACTATTCCCCTTCACCTCTTAGCTTGCGCCCCTGCTCCCGAATCTGTTCCAAGGTTGCGCCAGGTGTGCTCGCTTCCTGCGGCATGCGAATCTCGATCACCGCTGCGCGTTTTGCCGCCAGCGAACGCTCGAGCGCCGGCAGGAAATCCTCGGTACGTTCCACTGTCTCACCATGCGCACCGAACGATCGCGCAAACGCCGCGAAATCCGGATTGGTGAGGCCCGTGCCGTGCACACGGTTCGGATAGTGCCGTTCCTGGTGCATGCGGATCGTGCCAAAGTGGCTGTTGTTCACGACAATGAACAGCACGTGCAGGTCGTATTGCATCGCCGTCGCTAGTTCCTGAGCGGACATCATGAAGCAGCCGTCGCCTGCCAGTGCCACAACCGTGCGCTGCGGATAGAGCGACTTCGCCGCAATCGCCGCCGGCACGCCGTAGCCCATCGCGCCGCTGGTTGGCGCGAGCTGCGAACGAAAATGCCGGTACGAGAAATGTCGATGCAACCATGTGGCGTAGTTACCCGCACCGTTGGTCACGATGGCATCCTCGGGCAAGCGCGCGCGCAGTTGCTGAATCACCTCGCCCATCTGCACGTTGCCAGGAATCGGGCGCGGCGTGCGCCACTCGAGGTAGGAGCGATGCGCTTCTTCTGCTGCTCCCGCCCACGACGGCTTTCCGGAAGGAGGCTGCAAGGCCGCGAGAAGTGATGCGAGCTCAGGCATCCCGGACACGATCGGCAGATCCGCCGAATACACGCGACCCAATTCCTCCGCGCCCTGATGCACATGAACCAAGGTCTGCCGGGTCTTCGGAATATCGAGCAGCGTGTAGCCGCCCGTCGTCGCTTCCCCCAGGCGCGGTCCGAACACCAGCAGCAGATCGGCGTCTCCGATCCGCTTCGCCAGCGCCGGATTGATGCCAAGGCCCACATCGCCCGCGTAGTTCGGGTGCTCGTTATCGAGCGTGTCCTGAAAGCGGAACGCGAGGCCAACCGGCAATTGCCAGTTCTCGACGAAGCGCTGCAAATCCGCACTCGCCGCGGATGTCCAGCCGCTACCGCCGGCAATTACGATTGGCCGCTGTGCGCCTTCGAGCCTCTGGCGAAGCTGATCGATCTGCGCCGCAGACGGCGATGCCGCCACACGGTGATAGGCAGGCGCGCCTGGCACCATCGCACACGCATCGCTCAATACATCTTCCGGGAAAGACAGCACGACCGGCCCCGGCCGGCCCGAGGTCGCAGTATGGAACGCATGACTCAGATATTCCGGTATGCGACGCGGATCATCGATCTGCGCGACCCACTTCGCCATCTGGCCGAACATGCGTCGATAGTCGATTTCCTGGAAAGCCTCGCGGTCGAGATGTTCGCGTGCGCATTGGCCGATCAGCAGGATCATCGGCGTCGAATCCTGGAAGGCGGTGTGCACGCCGATCGAGGCGTGCGTCGCGCCGGGCCCGCGCGTGACGATTGCCACGCCGGGACGGCCGGTCAGCTTGCCGACCGCTTCGGCCATATTCGCCGCGGCCGCTTCGTGCCGGCAGACGACGGTCTGGATACTTTCAGTCTCGTCGTGCAGCGAGTCGAGCACGGCGAGAAAGCTCTCGCCGGGCACACAGAAAACACGTTCGACACCGTGCGTCAGCAGGGCATCGACTACAAGGCGCGCACCCGTGGTGGTGGCGGAAGCGGGAACATTCGTCAGCGGCATTGCGGTGAAGCCTCCAGTCGGATCTCGTCGGTCGGCTGGTCGGCCACGTGGGGCCGACGGGCCTCGACAGCTTACGCCGAGTCGGTGGCCGGTGTCACCGGAAAGGGCAATGTCGGCCAGCCGATCGGGCTAGTAGCGCAAGCTGCAAGGCAACGCCGCGGCATGGCAACGGCGGCGCGTTGTAAGGGACGCGTTGGGTACGACCTGCTTGAAGAGCTCAAGCAATTGCCGGTCTCGTGTGTCCTAACGAGGCCGCCACAAATCAGCACTCGACAATATTCACCGCTAACCCGCCGCGTGAAGTTTCCTTGTACTTGGTCTTCATATCCGCGCCGGTTTCGCGCATCGTCTTGATGACCGAGTCCAGCGAAACATAATGGCTGCCATCACCGCGCAATGCCATCCGCGCCGCGTTGACCGCCTTCACCGACGCCATCGCATTACGTTCGATACACGGAATCTGTACCATGCCGCCGACCGGATCGCAGGTCAGTCCGAGGTTATGTTCCATGCCGATTTCCGCGGCGTTCTCGACCTGCTCAGGTGTGCCACCCATCACCGCCGCAAGTGCGCCCGCGGCCATCGAGCAGGCCACGCCCACTTCACCCTGGCAACCCACTTCGGCACCGGAAATCGATGCATTCAGCTTATACAGAATTCCGATCGCCGCTGCCGTCATCAGAAAGTCGATCACGCCCTGCTGGTTCGAGCCGGGCACGAACCGCGTGTAGTAATGCAGCACCGCCGGGATGATGCCGGCCGCACCGTTAGTCGGTGCCGTGACGACACGCCCACCGGCCGCATTCTCTTCATTGACGGCAATCGCGTACAGATTGATCCAGTCCACCATCGACAGCGGATCGCGCAACGCCAGTTCAGGATTGCCGGACAAGGAGCGATACAACTGCGGCGCACGCCGCTTCACCTGGAACGGCCCGGGGAGATTACCGTCCGCATCCGGATTGCCGATGCCGCAACCGCGTGCCACACACGACTGCATCACGTCCCAGATCTTCATCAGGCCCGTGCGCGTTTCTTCCTCGGTGTGCCAGACGCGCTCGTTTTCCCACATCAGTTGCGCGATGCTTTTACCGGTCGCCTTGCATAGCGCGAGCAACTCATTGCCGCTGCGAAACGGGTGCGGCAACTGATCGACGGCACTCAGCACCTTGGTATTCGGCGCACCCGCAGTGACTACAAAACCACCGCCGACGGAAAGGTAAGTCGCCTCACGTAACGTCTCACCTTGCCCATCGTACGCGTGCAGCTTCAATCCGTTCGGATGCTCGGCAAGCGCCTGCCGGTAGAACGAAATGTGATCCTTCTGCACGAACGGCACGGGGTGCGTGCCAAGCAACGGCAAAGAGCGCGAGGTGCGCACTGCTTCGAGACGCTCCGCGATCGTATCGGGATTGACGGTGTCCGGCGCGTCGCCCATCAAACCGAGCATCACGCCGCGATCGGTGCCGTGACCCTTGCCGGTCGCGCCGAGCGAACCATACAAATCCACCTTCACCGAAGCCGTGGCCGCAAGCAGTCCATCGCGTTCGAGCCCCTGGACGAACATCAGCGCCGCGCGCATCGGCCCGACCGTATGCGAGCTGGACGGACCAATGCCGATTTTGAAAAGGTCGAACACACTGACTGCCATTACTGCTCCTGCAAATAAAAACGGGTTTAACGTGCCGGCAGCGGCAGGCACACGGCCAGCCACGCGGGCGGTGTCGGCGCGAGCCGCAACGCGATCGGCGCATAGCGGCCATCGAGGCGCGCCGCCAGATGAAACAGTTCCGCCGCGTTCTTCGGATCCCAATCACCCGAATAGCCGGGCAAGCCGGCTTCGCGACGCTTCGCATCGAACGGGACGTCCGAATGCACAAATTCTTCATGCGTCTTCGTGCCCAACGCGTAGGGCGTCAACCAGTTCAGCGCGGCGGCCAGCGTCGCGTCGTTGGTCGCCGGCTCCGGCAGCCAGTTGCGGTTGTGGCGGCGTGCCGCCAGCGCTGCGGTCACGAGCGGCTGCAGATCGTAAGTCACGTAGTGCAGCGCATCGCGTTCCTTGAAATCGATCGTCGAACCATCCGGCTCGATGTTGTCGCCAATGTGTTCGACAAACAGACGCTGCGCCGCGTTGATCATCTTGCGGTTGTCGAGCGTGAAGGCGGCCATGGCAATCAGCTTGACGCGGTGACTCTGCCAGTTGTTGCGATACGTGCCGGTCAACGGACGCGGTTGCGCGTCGATCTGCGCGATGTAACCGTTTCCAAGCTTCGTCAGAAACGCCATCGACGCGTTGCGCGTTTTCACCGGCAGCGCGCTTGCGGTCATGTCGTAGGCGAGGATCAGGCTTTCAAAATGCGTTTCGTCGATCGGGTTGAAGCTCGGCTGATAGGTCGTGACCCAGGCGTACAGCAGACGGTCGACCAGTTTCAGATAGCGGTCGTCACTGGTGGCGCGCCAGGCGAGTGCGGCATCGCGCAACAGATCGAGATCCTTCTCGGCTTCGATGCTCTGATCGTAGATCCCTACGTGCGGTAAGGTGCCTTCGGTATGCAACGTCGCCACCGCATGCGCCGGATCATTCAGATGCGCTCCCACATTGGCGACCAGGGCCTTGACGCCGGGATCGGCGTTCGTGCGTTCGCTGGTTTGCAGCGCTGGCGCCGCACAAAAATTCATCGCTGCGCGGGCGTGCCGCACCGGCAGCATGACGGCGCCGCACACCAGCAGCAGCGTCGCGAGCGGCGTGCCCGCGGCCTGCCAGGACGGCATGCGCCGTGAATCGCTCCGGCTTTCCATCATTAGCACCTTTCGCACCATGCGACACTCCTTCGTTGGGCTGATTGGTGTGTGATGTTAGCCGTTCCCGGGCACGAACGACAGGACCGCGCGTCACCGTCAGGTGGCGCGCGGTTCAAGGCAGCGGATGCGACGCGGTTACTCGTAATCCGTGATCGGCACGCAGGAGCAGAACAGGTTGCGGTCGCCATACACGTTGTCTGCACGGCCAACCGGCGGCCAGTACTTCCTCGCAATCAGTGACGGCAGCGGATACGCGGCCGTTTCACGCGCGTACGCATGCTTCCAGTCGTCCGCAATCACCACGGCCGCCGTATGCGGTGCGTGCTTGAGCGGATTGTCTTCACGGTCCGAGCGACCGTCCTCGACGGCGCGGATTTCCTCGCGGATCGCAATCATCGCTTCGATGAAGCGATCGAGTTCTTCCTTCGATTCCGATTCGGTCGGCTCGACCATCAGCGTGCCCGGCACCGGGAAGCTCATGGTCGGCGCGTGGAAGCCGTAGTCGGCGAGGCGCTTGGCGACGTCGTCAACGGTGATGCCGCTCGAGTCCTTGATCGGACGCAGATCGAGAATGCACTCGTGCGCGACCAGTCCGCCCGGGCCCGAGTACAGCACCGGATAGTGCGGCGCGAGCTTGTTGGCGACGTAGTTGGCGTTGAGGATCGCGGTTTCGGTGGCGGCGGTGAGGTTCTTCGCGCCCATCATCGCGATATACATCCACGAGATCGGCAGGATCGAAGCGGAGCCGTACGGCGCTGCGGAAACTGCACCAATGCCATCGGCCGCGCGCTCATAGCCGGACGAAACCTGATTCGGCAGGAACTTCGCGAGGTGTGCGCCCACCGCCACAGGACCGACGCCCGGGCCGCCACCGCCGTGCGGAATGCAGAACGTCTTGTGCAGGTTCAGGTGCGAGACATCGCCGCCGAACTGACCCGGCGCCGTGAGGCCGACCATCGCGTTCATGTTGGCGCCGTCCACGTAGACCTGGCCGCCGTGCGCATGCACGATCTCGCAGATTTCGCGCACGTTGGCTTCGAACACGCCGTGCGTCGACGGATACGTGATCATGATCGCGGCCAGCTTGTCCGCGTGTTGCGCTGCCTTGGCCTTCAGGTCTTCAATATCGACGTTGCCTTGTGCATCGCACGCGACCACCACGACCTGCATTCCGGCCATCTGTGCCGACGCCGGGTTCGTGCCGTGCGCCGAAGCGGGAATCAGGCAGACGTTGCGATGACCTTCGCCGCGCGACGCATGATAAGCGTGGATGATGAGCAGACCCGCGTACTCGCCTTGCGAGCCGGCGTTCGGTTGCAGCGAGACAGCTGCGTAACCGGTTGCCGCCACGAGCATCTGCTCGAGCTGATCGATCATTTCGCGGTAGCCGACGGTTTGTTCAGCCGGCGCGAACGGGTGAATCTGACCAAACTCGGGCCACGTCACTGGCAGCATTTCCGACGTTGCGTTCAGCTTCATCGTGCAGGAGCCGAGCGGGATCATCGAGCGGTCGAGCGCCAGGTCCTTGTCGGAGAGGCTGCGCAGGTACCGCAGCATTTCCGTTTCCGAATGGTGACGGTTGAACACATGGTGCGTGAGGTACGCGCTGGTGCGTTCGAGCGCAACCGGCACGGTGCTTTCCGCTGGCAGTTCGGCGTCGAGCGCATCGATTTGCGGCACTTCGCTCACGAACGCTGCTTGCGCGAACACGGCCAGCAGATCGGCGAGATCGCTGCGCTTAGTCGTTTCGTCGAGCGAGATGCCGACGCGCGTATCGCTGACGCGGCGCAGGTTGATGCGCTTGGCGACCGCCGCGTCATGCAACGCTTGCGTGCGGGCACCGGTTTCGAACGTCAGCGTGTCGAAGAAGTTTTCGTTGACGAGCGTATAGCCGAGCTTTTTCGCGCCAGCGGCCAGCAGCGCCGTGACGCGGTTCACGCGCTGGGCAATCGTCTTCAGACCTTGCGGGCCGTGATACACCGCGTACATGCTGGCCATGATTGCGAGCAACGCTTGCGCGGTACACACGTTCGAGGTCGCCTTTTCGCGGCGGATGTGTTGTTCGCGCGTTTGCAGCGCGAGACGCAGCGCGGGCTTGCCTTGTGCGTCGACCGTGACGCCAACCAGACGCCCCGGCATTTGCCGTTTGAATTCGTCGCGCACGGCGAGGTAGGCCGCGTGCGGACCACCGAAGCCGACCGGCACGCCGAAACGCTGCGTGTTGCCGACGGCCACGTCCGCGCCCCATTCGCCCGGCGGCGTGAGCAGGGTGAGGGCGAGCAGATCAGCGGCGGCGACCACATAGCCGCCCGCCGCGTGGACCGCTTCAGCCAGCGCACGGTAGTCACGCACATCGCCGTTCACACCCGGATATTGCAGCAGCACGCCAAACGCGTTGGCATTGGCGGCGTCCGCAGCCGGGCCAACCTTCACTTCAATGCCAACCGGTGTGGCGCGAGTCTTCACCACTTCGATGGTCTGCGGCAGCACGTCGTCGGCGACGTAGAACACGTTCGACTTTGGCTTGCCCACGCGTTGCAGCAGCGTCATCGCTTCGGCGGCGGCGGTCGCCTCGTCGAGCAGCGATGCGTTGGAAATGGCGAGGCCCGTCAGATCGATGATCATTTGCTGGAAGTTCAGCAGCGCTTCGAGACGGCCTTGCGAGATTTCCGGCTGATACGGCGTGTAAGCCGTGTACCACGCCGGATTTTCGAGCACGTTGCGCAGGATCACCGTGGGGGTGTGCGCGTTG
>Ga0302315_10003277_pt1 | contig 14677 bp, 11 predicted proteins | sample III_Palsa_N3_1_FD_200532 | JGI IMG/M metagenome (GOLD analysis project Ga0302315, IMG submission 200532) | Peat permafrost microbial communities from Stordalen Mire near Abisko, Sweden - III_Palsa_N3_1 | ecosystem: Environmental > Terrestrial > Soil > Palsa > Peat permafrost | place: Sweden... | reverse complement strand
GCCGTGCGGTGTTCTACGACTACGACGAGCTATGCATGCTCGGCGAATGCCACTTCCGCGCGCTGCCAAAACAGCATGAGGACGATGAGATGCAGTCGCTGCAGGATTCCGTCTACGCCGGGCCCGATGATGTGTTTCCCGAACTCTTTGTCAATTTTCTCGGCGTGCCCACCTTCTTGCGCGAGGCGTTGATCGAGGCGCATGGCGAGATCTTCGATCCCTCCTGGTGGCGTGGTCTGCAGGACCGCCTGCGTGCCGGCGACTACGTCGACGTGCCGCCATATCCGGCCGAGACACGCCTCGTCCCGCAGCCCTTGGCAACGGCCGATCGCGAGGGAGCGTCGTGAGGAATACCCTGATCGGCGTGGTGATCATGAACGCTCGCCGCACTTCCTCTGGCCTGAGCGCACCTTCAGCGCAATTTGCGGTCAACTGCTGCGACCAGATGGTCAATCAACCCGGGAAATTCAAAATGCGCGTTGCATTCGCACTCTGCCTGTCCGCCCTGTCGCTCGGCCTGTCAGCGCAAACCACGCCTGCGCTGCCCGCAACGCCATCCAGCGTGACCAACCTGGCCGCTGTGGCGGTCAGCGGTGTGCAGCCCGGCCCGGGCTTGTGGAAAGTCAGCAAGGGCGGACATACGATGCTGCTGCTCGGCATCATCTCGCCGCTGCCGCAGCTGATGCAGTGGCGCTCGGCCGATGTTGAAACCGCCATCTCCGGTTCGCAGCAGGTGCTGCAGTTGCCCGACGTGAAGCTCAAGGTCGATGTCGGTTTCTTCGGCAAACTCTTTCTGCTGCCGTCCGCGTACAGCGCGCGCAAGAACGATAACGGTGCCACCCTGCAACAGGTGCTACCTGCACCAATGTATGCGCGGTGGGAAACGCTCAAGCTGAAGTATGTAGGCAAGGACAACGGCATCGAGCGATGGAAGCCGATCTTCGCATCGCAGGAGCTTTACAAGAAGGCGCTGAAGGCGAATCAGCTGAGCAAGTCCGGCGGCGTGCAGTCGAACATTGATGCGCTGGCAAAAAAATACAACGTGCCGGAAACCTCCACCGACTATCCGCTGGTGATCGAACATCCGCATGATGCGATCAAGGCGTTCAAGGCCTCCGGTCTGGACGACGTGGCCTGCTTCGGTCGCACGCTGGATGCGGTCGAGCAGGATATGCCGGCGATGACGCTGCGCGCCAACGCGTGGGCCACCGGCGATCTGGAAGCGTTGCGCAAATTGCCCGACAGCGATCGCCGCGGCACCTGCATCACCGCCGTCACCGACGCGGACTTCGCACGCAAGTTGGGTCTGTCCGACGTGCCCGCGCGGATGGAAGACAGCTGGCTGGCGACAGCCCGCGCGTCGTTGGCAAAGAATGTGCAAACCTTTGCGATGCTGCCGATCAAGGAACTGCTGTCGACCGATGGTTACCTGTCCAAACTCAAGGCCGAGGGTTATCAGGTCGAGGCGCCGGATGCCGACGATAACGATGACGCCGGCCCGGCATCGTCCAGTACGTCTGCCCCAGCCGCCGCAGCCAGTGCGGGTCACTAAGGCCGAGCTGGTGCAATGACTTCGAGCGACGGCAGGTAGCGCATGGCAGCGGCGAAAAATTTCATGGAAGAAAGCACGCGGAGGTCCGTCCACCGCCGTGTGGCCCATCGACTGATCGCCGCGTTGCTGGCCGTCGGAATGGTCCCGATGGCTGGGGCTGTCGATGGCCCGGCCGCTGCTTCATCGGTATTCGCACCGCCGCCGGATCAGGTCACCCAATTGCAAGCTGTCGCCGTCACTGGGGTGCAGCCCGGGCCCGGCTTGTGGAAGGTCAGCAAGGGTGATCACGTGCTCTGGGTACTAGGCACGCTCGATCTGCTGCCCAAGGGCATGCAGTGGCAGGCGCACGACGTGCAGGCGGCGATCGCCGATTCGCAGCAGGTGCTGGACAAGCCGCAGGTCAAGTTCGATGCCAAGCTCGGCTTTTTCGGCACGCTAGGCCTGCTGCCCAGCCTGATCGGCGTGCGCAACAATCCTGATGGCAAGCGTCTCGTTGATATGGTGCCGCCGGATCAATATGCGCGCTGGCTGATGCTGAAAAAGAAATATCTTGGCTGGGACAACAGCGTCGAAAAACAGCGGCCGATCTTTGCTGCAGTCGCCTTGTTTATTGCGGCGATCAAGCAGGCCGATCTGAGCAATGACATGCTCGATCCGCTGATCAAGAAAGCGGCAAGCCAGCACGATCTCAAGCTTACCCCGGTCAATTACACCGTGGTGGTCGAGCAGCCGAAGGCCATGGTGAAAGACTTCAAGAAAGCTCCGCTGGACGACGGCGACTGCTTTGCCAAGACGCTGGATCATCTCGATAGCGACGTAGCGCTGATGCGTGCACGCGCTAATGCATGGGCCACCGGCGATCTGGATGCGCTACGCCGGCTGCCGCTCAGTAATCAGCTACAGGTTTGTCTGACAGCGGTCAGTCAGTCCGGCATGGCGCACGAGCTCGGTCTGACCGATCTTGAGGCGAGGGTCGAATCGACCTGGGTCTCGGCCGCGGTCAAGGCACTCGAAACAAATCGCGTGACCTTTGCGCAGCTGCCGATGGAACGCCTGCTGGGCGAGGACAATTATCTAGCCGCACTGCGGGCGAAAGGTTATACGGTGACGGTGCCGGACGGATTGACGGATGGCTTACCTGACTCGACGGCACCCGCCGCCACACCACAAAAATAGACAGGTGTTCAGCAGCGTTGAACACCTGTCATTGATTCGTCCACGCGTTATTCACTGGCGGAGTTCAGTTGCGCGATATCCGTGTCGTTCAACGTGAGCTTTGCAGCGCCCACCAGCTCTTGCAGCTGCTCGATGCTGGTCGCGCTGGCGATCGGTGCCGTGATGCCCGGCCGGGCCATCAGCCAGGCCAGCGCAACCTGCGCCGGCTTGGTACGGTGCGATGACGCCACGTCGTCCAGTGCTGCCAGAATCTGCAACCCGCGCGGGTTGAGATACTTCTTCACCGCACCGCCGCGTGCGCTGCTCTTGGCCAGATCGTTTTCGCTGCGGTACTTGCCGCTGAGGAATCCGCTGGCCAGCGAGTAGTAGTTGATGACGCCGATGTTCTCCTTGCGGATCAGCGGTTCCAGATCTTTTTCGTAGCCGGCGCGATCGATCAGGTTGTAATCCGGCTGCAGGGTTTCGTAGCGCGGCAAATTATTCTCGCGCGATACCTTCAGCGCTTCAGCCAGTCGATCGGCGCTGTAGTTGGACGCGCCGATCACTCGCACCTTGCCCGCTTCGATCAGCCGCCCGAACGCATCCAGTGTTTCTTCCAACGGCACGGTCGCATCGTCCTCATGCGCCTGATACAGATCGATATGATCCGTCTGCAGGCGCTTCAACGAGCCTTCCACCGCCTGCGCGATATTCACCGGCGAGAGGCCCGGCTGCTTGTCCCATTTCGCCACCTTGGTCGCGATCACGACCCGGTTGCGCTTGCCACTCTGCTTGAACCAGCGACCGATGATGGTTTCCGAATCGCCACCCTTGTTGCCCGGCACCCATGCCGAATAGACGTCCGCCGTGTCGACCAGGTTGAAGCCGGCGTCAACGAATGCGTCGAGCAATTCGAACGAACGCTTTTCATCGGCGCTCCAGCCGAATACGTTGCCGCCGAAGGCGAGCGGGGTGATGGAAAGTGCTGATTTGCCAAGTGAGCGCTGTTGCATGGGGATACCTCGGATCGGGCGGGATGGTTATGTGCGAACGGCAGCACATCATCTATCCGAGGTGGTTGCGCTTCCTGCGGGAATCAAGCGCAGGCCGGCTTGCCGCCATCGTCCGGTTTGCACGATGACGCGGTGCTGGTTTGCGCCGGCTTGAGTCGTTCGCTGCTGGTGCTGCTCTTGCGCGGGTCGACGCCATCGTTCAGTCGCCACAGCAGATTTTTGGGGACGGCATGTCCATGCAGAAACAACAGATTAGTCCATATCGAGCTCATCAGAGGCACCTCAAGGAGCGATGGAGGGTGATGGAGCGCTCAACATAGCGACATGTCTGGCCGCCAAAAAGCGATATATTCGCAAGCCAGACTTGAGGGAAATTCAAGATGGGAAAGCTGCCGCTGAGCCTGTTGCAACAGTTTGTGCTGGTCGCCCGGTTGGGCAACCTGTCGCGCGCTGCGGCGCAGGCGAACCTGACTGTGAGCGCGCTCAGTCATCAGATGCGTCAACTGGAGCAGCGGATGGAGCGCAAGCTGCTCGACCGTGGTCCGCGCGGTGTGCAGCTCACCGCCGAGGGACGCCGCTTGATGGAGGCGGTGGCACACCACTTCGAGGGGATCGAGCTTGCGATGGCGAGCTACCGCTGCCGTCGTGAGGAGGCACTGACCATTAACACCCTCTCCGGCGTGATGTCGAGCTGGTTGATGCCGCGCCTGGCTGGCCTGGTTGCCATGCACCCGGAGCTGGAACTCAACCTGCAATCCTCCAGTGCCTTGGTCGACTTTGAGCGCGACCCCGTCGACGTTGCTATCCGCTATGGCAAAGGCCATTGGGAGGGCATGCGAAGCGAGCATCTGTTCGACGAATGGATCGTGCCGGTGGCGTCGCCCGCCCTGCTGGCACACCTGCCGGACGCGGACCCGGACGACATGAGCGCGTGGCCGCTGCTTGGCGATCCCAGTGAACGTTGGCGTGACTGGTTCGAGCAGATCGGCGGCCACGCGCCCAAGCGCTTCGTGGCGCGGTTCGACACCACCGACGCGCTGCAGCGCGCCGCGCTGGAAGGGATGGGCGTGGCACTGGGGCGCATGGTGATGGCGCGGCCGCTGATCGACGCGGGACTGCTGCACGTGCTGGGCCAGCGCTATCTGCGTGTTCCGGAGGCCTACTTTCTCGTCTATCCGGAGCGCTCGCGTGAGCATGCCGGTTTTCGCGTGTTCCGCGAGTGGATACGCGGGGAGGCGCATCGCTACGGCGAATCGATGGCCAGCATGCCGATGACGGAGCCGGAAAACTGCAATTGACGCTTCTCCGGCTTTGCGATCGTTCCTGTCAACACAACGACGCCTTTGCGCTGATGCATGCCGACAAGGTCATCCGCTGCGTGATTGATTACTGAGATGCTCTTTTCAGCTGACGTAGAATGTCTTCACACGCACGCGCTTGCATATGCGTTACGGTCACGCAAGATTGGCGGGAAACGATGCAAGGTCAATCATCACTGAAGCGAAGGGAAGGGGCACGCAGTATGGAAATAAATCGTTTGCGCACGCTTGCAGCATGCTTGCTGATGCTTGGCTTCGGCTTGCCCGCGCTGGCTTTGTCGCAGGCGGCGCCCGCGGCTTCGACGGCACAGGACCAGCCGGCCGATGCGCTGGTACCCCCCACCAGTGCGAGCGATTTCACCGGGCAGCAGCTGGACAGCGCCCTAGCCGGCGACTGGCGTTCGCCGAACAACCGCGCTCGCGACGTCTACCGTCATCCAAAGGCAACCTTGCAGTTCTTCGGCATCCGTCCGGATCAGACGGTGATCGAGATCACCCCGGGCGGCGGCTGGTACAGCGAGATTCTCGCGCCGCTGCTGCACGACAACGGACATTACGTGGCCGCGGTGGAGAAACCCAGCAGCGGCGACGAGGCAAGCAAGGACGAGGACGCGCTGCATCGCAAGTTCACCTCGGACCTCATGCATTACGGCAACGCGAAGTTCGTGGAATTCGACCCCAAGGCGCCGGTGTTTGGCGCGCCGGGCTCGGCCGATCTAGTACTGACCTTTCGCAACGTACACAACTGGGTGATGGCCGACACCACGCCGGCGATGTTCAAGGCGTTTTATGCCGTGCTGCGGCCGGGCGGCACGCTTGGTGTAGTGGATCACCGCGCGGATGACAGCGCTTCGCTGGATGCCGTTAAAAAGAGCGGCTACCTGCCGACCAAGTATGTGATCAAGATGGCGACCGATGCTGGTTTCACACTGCAGGACAGCAGTGAGATCAACGCCAACCCGAACGATACGAAGAATTATTCGAAGGGTGTGTGGACCCTGCCGCCCACGTATGCACTGGGCGATACCGACAAGGCCAAGTATCAGGCGATCGGCGAGTCGGATCGCATGACGCTGCGCTTCGTCAAGCCGATGGCTCCAGCTGCCGCCAACCCGACACCTTGAGCTGTTGCGCTGGTGATAGAAAATCCACTGCAACGACATGCTGATTGCACTGAACAAACCCTACGGTGTGCTGTGCCAGTTCACCGATGAAAATGGCCGCCGCACGCTGGCGGACTATGTCAGGCAAAAGGACGTCTATGCGGCTGGACGGCTGGATCAGGATAGCGAAGGTCTGCTGCTGCTGACAGATGATGGAGTGCTGGCGCATCGACTGACCGATCCCCGGCACAAGCAGCCGAAGACGTATCTGGTGCAGGTCGATGGTGAAATCGACGAGGCGGCCTTGCTGGCTTTGAAGAAAGGCGTGTCGTTGAATGATGGCCCGACCTTGCCTGCCACGGCCGAGCGCGTTGACGAGCCACACTGGCTTTGGCCACGCAACCCGCCGGTACGCTTTCGCAAGCACCTGCCGACCAGCTGGCTCAGTTTGTCCATTCGCGAAGGTCGCAACCGGCAGGTGCGGCGGATGACGGCGGCCGTAGGCTTCCCCACGCTGCGACTGATACGTGTGCGTATTGGTGACCATGCTCTGGACGGTTTGGCGCCTGGCGAGACGCGCGTACTGTCCTAAGTGTGTGTACACCGCTAAGACAAGCCGAAGAACGCCTCGGCCGTCGCCGTGCTGTTCGCCGCCGTGACGTCGGCAGGTTCGCCGCGATCACGCGCGATTTCCTCACAGATATGCCGCAGATACATCGGCTCGTTGCGTCGATGCCTGGGCTGCGGGCGCACCGTGCGCGGCAACAGGTACGGCGCATCGGTTTCGATCATCAATCGATTGGTCGGTATCTCGCGCACCAATTCGCGCAGGTGCGCGCCGCGGCGTTCGTCGCAGATCCAGCCGGTGATGCCGATATGGCAATCCAGCGCCAGATAATCACGTAGCGCCTCACCGGTATCGGTGAAGCAGTGCACCACGGCCCCCGGAACCTTGTCGCGGTAACGCCGCAACATGGCAAGAAAGTCGGCATGCGCATCGCGCTGATGCAGGAACAGTGGCTTCTGCAGATCCACGGCCATCTGCAGCTGGCGCTCGAATACCTGCAGCTGCACCTCGCGCGGCGAATAGTTGCGGTTGTAATCCAGCCCGGTTTCGCCGATAGCGTGCACGAGGGGATCGTGTGCAAGTTCGCGTAGCAGCGCATCGGTGGCATCATCGTAGTCGATCGCGTGATGCGGATGCACGCCCGTTGTGGCGAACAGCATGCCCGGATGTGCTTTGGCCAACGCGAGCGCATGCACGCTGCCGTCGCGCGAGGCGCCGGTCACGACTATCCGGCGCACGCCATGATCATTGGCGCGTTGCAACACGGCATCAAGATCATGCTGAAACGACTCATGACCAAGGTTGACGCCGATATCGATCAAGGCAGGCGAGTTGCGCGGAGTCAATGGATCGATCCCTTAACGAGTTCGAAGAATGTCATGTGCTTTATTGTTGGCTGCATTTCTGCAGACTTTATTTTCCGGCGCGATATGTTCGAGGCGGAAGAGAGTGTCGTTGATATCGCCGTTGGAGCATCAAGAATTTCCATAAGCTAATTAAATACCTGCATGGCCTGGGCCCTTTGGCATATGGTCGTTGATTCCGGTAAACATCAATAATCGATTGATATATTGTCGCCCATCCTTTGATGGTTCAAATGTCGGCTATCCCATTTGGCGACCCAAATTGCGATAAGTATCTACAGGAATCCGGATATACCGTCTCGCAAAGGCATTGCAAACCGTTCCTCGTCACCTTGGTAGAGCATGATCGAACACCCTCCCTCATCAAATTCTGATTCCGATTCGGCACCTTTACGCTTGATTGTTCTGGATGACGATGAATTGCTACGCGACCGAGTGTTGGTACCCCGGTTGCGCCAATTCGGCTTTGAAGTTCTGGCGATTGGACATGCCGCCCAAATGGAAGCTGCGGTGGGAAGCCACAATCCAGATATCGTCCTGCTGGATATTGGGCTGCCCGATAGTGATGGGTTTGGCGTGGCTCGTTGGTTGCGAGCCGAGTTGCCAAACATCGGCATTGTGATGCTGACCGGGCGATCCGAGAATATAGATCGTGTTCGTGGCCTCAGTGAAGGTGGCGATGCCTACCTTTCCAAGCCGGTGGAAATCGATATTCTGGTTGCGACGCTGCATAGTCTGGCACGGCGGTTGAAGCCGTCATCGCAGAGATTGGTCATTAGCCAAAGCACGTGGCGTCTGGACTCGGACGACTGGATTCTCATATCACCGCTCAACGGACGAGTCGCCCTGAGCAAAACGGAGCGATGCCTGCTGGAAACTTTTATGCGACAGCCCAATCAGGTCATTTCACGCGAGGTGCTGATCGGCACTCTGACCGATGATATCCATGAATTCGATCCCCACCGGTTGGACTCATTGATCCATCGATTGCGAAGAAAGGTACTCTTCACACTTGGCATGCCATTGCCGCTGGACGCCATTTACGGTCATGGATACATGTTCGCGGTCAATTGATCACCAACGGTTGATCACAAATAGTGGAATCATCGCAATCCGATGTCTTGATCGCATTACCCATAAAAAACAAGGCCGGGCATGTCTGCCCGGCCTTGTTTAAGTTGGTAGCGTCAATTGACGACAGCGATCAATGGCTGACGCCGATACTGGAGTCTATACCCCCTGTGACCGAACCCTGCAGCCGATTGGCTTGAACCTGCGCACCAGCTGGAATGACCAGCGGCTTGCCAGAGGCATCGGCGACGCGGAAGGACTGGAAGCCGCTGCCATTACTCTGCCACTCATAGGCATCGCCTGCAGTGTCTACCCAGAGAATGTCGGCCAGGCCGTCGCCATCGAAGTCGGCGATGCTAGACATCACGTAGCCCGGGGCCACACTGCGGGTTTCCTGATCGGTGACGTTGAAGCCATTCATCACCCACCAGCTCATCTGGTTCGTGGATGGACTGGTCCAGATCAGGTCAGTGAGGCCATCGCCGTTGACGTCGCCAGCGCCAAACAGAGTGAAGCCGGGGGCATGATCTGCAATACGATGTTTAACGAAGCCACCATTTTGGTCGTTGATCCAGACATAGACGCTGTTATCGGTGGTGCTCGTCCAGACGATGTCGGCAAAGCCGTCGCCGTTGACGTCGGCCACGGTGGGCACATAGCCCGCTGCCACGTTGACGATGGGCGAGATGGTGACGCCGAAATGGTAGGAGGCACGGCCGAGGATATAGAACACAGTGGCATGCAGCTTCCACCAGCCAACCTGGCCCGTGCTGCTGTTGAACCAGAACAGTTCATCCGGGTTGCCAGTCGTCGTCGCGGAGGTACCGTCGAAATTGCCGGCGCCCAGCAGTTTCCAGCCAGCCGGGTAAGGGCTTCCTACAACGTGTGGCAAATAGTTGCCAAAGCTGCCGACACCATCGGAGAGCCAGATGTAAAGCTGGTTGTCCGGCCCCGTCCATGCCAGGTCGCCAATGTATCGGCCCGTGCCTAGCAGCACGGAATCAGTGAAGAAATTACCGACTGCGCCGATCGTGTATCCGGGCGAGATTGACTGGCTGGCGTTCGACAACGATACGCTGCCCTTCATTCCCAGAGCCGAGAAAATCCCCTGGTTTGGATCGACCAGGGCAATGTCGCTAAAGCCGTCTCCGTCACCATACATATCGTTGGTCACGAAGTCATACGGCGCGACGTAGCCGTTCTCGTGTTGTTTATCGAACTTGGCGACCGCATCGGCAAGATTGGCCGCATTGATGCTGCCCAAGCCGGTGGCCAGGCTGTAACCGGCACTGGCCAGCCATGCTGGTGCCAGAGTGCTGGTGCCCCCGGCGCTCAGCACGCCGTAGCTCGTCACGCCTGTGCCGGTATAGCAGTCATTCGTGCCGGCATAGCAGGGTTCGTCGATATTGCCGACAGTGACGTTGTTGAACACGCAGGTGCTGGCAATGCTGGCGCCGTTGGCCGAGTTACATGCTTGCAGGGAGGCGGTATTAGGCGAGCCGTTGGTGCCGTACTCCTTGGTACCAATGCTGTAGAAGGCCGGCAATACGTTGCCAGCGCTCTGTCCGGCGACCTGGTTGATCAACGCCTGTACGCCGGCCATGGCCGGCGCTGCAAACGAGGTGCCACCTGCGCTGTTGTACAGAACATTGTCAGGGTCGGTGTAATCGCAGGGCGTACCGCCTTCATCGGCGTCGGACATGCAATACACCAGTGCGTGGCCATAGAGGCCATTGGCGGCGAACAGCGAGACGTCCGGCATCATGCGCGTACCGTAGTCAGCGGAGCCGTAGATGCCCTCCTGCCACTCTTGCTGCGTCCAGTTGGTGCTGGTGCCACCACTGCCGCCAGCGGTAGTGAGGTTCTGCCCGATGGCGGGATCATTACAGGCGGTCAACGCATCGGGATAACCCAGTAACGGATAAAGCGAGCTGCTGGCGCAGGAGTCGTTCCAGGTTTGCTCCGGGATATAGCTGATAGCCGACTTGTCTAGGCCGAGATTATTCGCGGTCCAGTACGGGTTGTAGTTGTTGAAGTCGTTGAAGTCGGTGCCACCAACAGCGACGTTGTACGGTGTTGATGCCATACCGTTGACCGCTATGCCCTGGTAGGCCGCAGGCTCGTTTTGGTCACAGCCGGCTGAACCCGCGTCGCCAGTGGAGACAAATACCGTCGTACCTTCTGCTGCTGCTTCGGACCAAAGATCGCCCGCCTGACCAGCCGTGCCATCAATAAAGCCGGCAGCTTCGCAGTCACCGTAGCTCAGGCTGAAGATAGCCGGTGGCACGTCAGCATCGAGCAGGTTCTGCGCTGCGGTAAACGCACCGAAGGTCGCACTGTTGCTGTCGTCGCAAGCCGCAAAGACGATGTTGGCATCCGGTGCGGCGGCTCCGATCCACTCGGTATCCAGTGCGGCCTCGCCTTCATCACCGTTCGTACCCGGGTCGTCGCACTCCAGACTGCCCTGGGGCTGGGTATAGGCCACCTGTCCTGTCGCATTGGCGGGAAGGAACGTGCTGCGGAAGGTCTGGACATCGGCTGGCAGCACGTCAGTGCGCTCCAGTACGGCAACGGTCTGGCCCGCACCGCGAATCGGCGTGCTGCGGTTCCACAGCGGGTTGACGTTATAGATCTGGTTGAAGTCGGCGGGCGCGACATCGTAAGTCACGTCCGGATCGAGTGTACCGCCAGGAACGGTGAATTGCGGCGAGGCTTTGGCCACGCTCTTCCATTTGCCCGTCTTGGCATTCTTGACCACAGTACCCACGTCGCGATGCTGCGGCTGCGGGAAGAAGTTACCCAGCGAGGCGGCGCCCAGCACGACGGATGAGAGGGCTGTCGGAATCTGCTGTGCAGTGGTATTGGCAAAGTGTTTGATGCCCTTCACCGTGTAGCTGTGTAGCGGGGCGTGGAAGGCCTGGCCAACAGTCGATGCTGTGCCAGAAAAGCTGATGGACATGCCTGATAGCGCAACAGCATTGACTTTCAACCCGCGTGACGTCAGCCACTGCGTGACCTTGGTGATATCCGACGAGGCGGGTCCGAACATCGTGCCAATTTGCTTGGCGGTCAACCAATGATGGAAATACGGGGAACTGGGGTTGCTCAGTTGGGCTATGTAGCCGTCGAACTGTTTCTGCTTGGCATCACTGCGCTTGAGCAGGAGAGTTACATTACGGATAGGTTGATTGGCCGGCAATGCACCCGAGTCGTATTTCGCCAGTGACGAGGCAGCCTGGCTGCCCTTTACCGTCGTCAGCTGAGTAATGTCCACGCCATCGGTAATACGCGCCGTGTCCGGCGATATGCTCGGATAGTAGCCCGCAGGATGTGCGGCAGTCTGTGCACTCAACGGTATGGCATAAAAGGCTACAAGGCTCGCCCCCGCGAGCCAGGAAACGCGTCTACAAGTCGACATCGGTAGTTCCCCTACTTATGACATGGATCTTAAACCGGGCTTATCCCGGAGCGGTCTTGCGAAATGCTGCATGGGTGTTTCGTCGTAAAAGCCCACTCCAACCTTTTACAGGACGATGCTTGGCCCAGTCACGCACCACTTATTGACTGGAAAATCACGCAAATCTCACCATGCATTAGAAGGCCTTGTTGGGTCGCTCGGAATCACCCCAGGCATATCGATTCAGACAAGAAGGCGTACTGGCGGTTTTACCGCAGTGTCTCGAGACGGCTCTGGCCTCTGATGCTCAGATCGCATTAGTCTGCCGGGATAATCACAAAAATTCCCGCGGTTTCAGTCGGTAAGTTTGTGAGATAAACACGGTCTTTTGGTTTCGATGCAGCACTCGTGATGCAGGGATTCCGACTCATCAGCATCGCCTCAACGTATTCGGGGAAGTCATGTTCCAGCGCCTTTTTAATTGGTTCACCCGTATCCCTATTTCGGATCCGGTGGACCGCCGAAACGCGGTTTTCATGCAATGGCTGCTGCTGTTTGAGGGTTTTCGCACCCCCTTGAACAAGATCTACATGCTGGTGTTTGACTGGTCCTACCTCCAACACACCTATTACGACAAAGCCAAGGTCGCCCCGCACATTGCGCTGACGATCGATCTAGGAACAGATCTGCTGATGACAGCTGCCGCCTGGTTCGGTGTCTGCCTGATTCGCATGTGCCGTTTCCGTCTTGCCGTTTCGCAATATGTCGCTGTTGTGCTTGGTTCGGGTTTTATTGCCTATGCTTCTTTTGGATTCATGCTTGGCGCGTCAAGCGACGAGATCATGACGGTGGTACTTGCGCTCGCCGGCCTCATGCTTGGGCGCAAGGCGCTATGGATGAGCTACATCATGATCATCCTTACATTTGCCGTAGGCATGGCTTCCAACTATTTTTTCAACCGCGACGTCTATGCCACAGTCGGACCGTTTGGCGAGCTGCCAACGTTGGCCTTGGACTATGTGCAGATAGTAGTGATTCTGGACTTGAGCGTTACCAGCCTGCGACAGGGCCTGGCAGAATCGAACATGCATCGCGAGCAGTTGCAACAGGAGACTGCTGAACGTCTACGCATGCAGGAACAGTTATTGCACGCGCAGAAAATGGACGCTGTGGGAAGGCTCGCCAGTGGCATCGCGCATGATCTGAACAACATGCTCGAAATCATCTTGGGCTTCACCACCGAACGTGATCGCATCGACGAATCATCGAGCGAGCATCACAAGGACACCCTCGTGCTTGCCGATGCGCTGGAAGGGGTTGAGCTGGCTGCCCGGCGTGGTTCGGCGATCTGTCGGAAGCTACTCAACTTCAGTCGACTCGAAGTCGCACATTCAGAAACGTTTGATGCGGCCAGCGCGTTGCGTGAACTGCAGTCACTGCTGCGCCAGTCACTCCCGGAGTCGGTTCAACTAAAGATCGAGACGCCAGTTACACCGTTGCCAATCCACTTTGATCGCAGCCAGTTTGAACTGGCGTTGTTCAATCTTGTTGGCAACGCCCGCGATGCCATGCCCGACGGTGGCAAATGCACCATCGCCATTGCGCGAGATGGTCCCATGGGTGTCGTGCTTTCGATCATTGACACGGGAACCGGCATGTCGAAGGAAACTCGTTCTCGCATTTTTGAGCCCTTTTTCACGACCAAGCCTTCCGGACAGGGAACGGGTTTGGGGCTTGTGGTTGTCCACGGGCTTATCGAAAGTGCGGGAGGGCATATCGAAGTCGATAGCGCCGTCGGTCTTGGAACCAGCTTCCGCATATTCTTGCCCGGATCATCGTTAGAGTTGGCAGCAACCTCGATGCTGCCTTCGCTCGATGGCGCGCCTGCCTGACCCATGTCAAAATGATCGTTCGCGTTGGCTGATGCAAGGCTGATCGGCATCAGCAAATGGTATTTTTTATGCGAATTCATCGATGTCGCTGGACGAAGAGAAACTGTTTGGCTATGGCAACAGTTTGTAAGCGCGAAGCTCGGTGAAATTTCCTGACATACGGGCATGGCCCGTAAAGTTCAGCGCTCTGGCTGCACTGATCGCGGCACTTGCGTTTTACGTTGAGCGTCACTGGGGTTTCGGCCTCGCTGATGAAAGCTACCTTTGGTACGGGGCGCAGCGCATCGTGCAGGGCGAAGTGCCGCTGCGCGATTTCATGTCATACGACCCAGCGCGCTATCTGCTGAGCGGCGCATGGATGTGGCTTGCTGGTGATGACGGCATCCTCGCATTGAGGGGCTTTCTCGGCTTGCTGACTATATTGGCCACTGTGCTGGCAAGCTCTCTGGTGGCAAAGGCGTGGTGTTTGGATCGCTGGTGGCCCATCGTTCTTGTGGCAGTGCTGTTTACGCTATGGATAGTGCCGCGCAACAAAGTCTTCGATGCACTTGCTTCGATTGTCCTGGTGGCTTCGATTGCCTGGGTGATTGGACGGCCATGCGTCAGCCGTTTTTTCTGCCTGGGCATTATTGTCGGACTGTTGGCCATACTTGGGCGCAATCACGGCGTCTATGGCTTGTGCGCCAGCCTTGTCGCTGGCATCTGGACAGCGTGGCAAGGCCATCTTCAGCAGCGTCGACAAAC
>Ga0302315_10003272_pt1 | contig 14696 bp, 14 predicted proteins | sample III_Palsa_N3_1_FD_200532 | JGI IMG/M metagenome (GOLD analysis project Ga0302315, IMG submission 200532) | Peat permafrost microbial communities from Stordalen Mire near Abisko, Sweden - III_Palsa_N3_1 | ecosystem: Environmental > Terrestrial > Soil > Palsa > Peat permafrost | place: Sweden... | reverse complement strand
ACCTGAGATAGCAAGCGTGCTGCCAGCCGGGAACGCAAGCTCTCGGTTGGACCAGCAACGCCATCACACCCGATGCGCCTGATCGCCCTCTGCCTCGTAACCCTGCTACTGCTGATCCAGTATCCGCTGTGGCTGGGCAAGGGCGGATGGCTGCGCACCTGGGACCTGGACCGCCAAGTCGCTGCCGCGCAAAAGAAAAACGAAGAACTAAAAGCGCGCAACGCCAAACTCGCCTCCGAAGTCAGCGACCTGAAAGACGGCACCGGCGCCGTCGAAGAACGTGCCCGCTTGGAATTGGGCATGATCAAGAACGACGAGATTTTTATTCAGATTTCGCAGCCGAATGGTAGTCCGCCTGCGGCACCGACTGCGGTTGTTGCGCCTGCTGCTGCGCGTTAGGTCGCATTGATTCTGCTGTACAAATTCATCAGTTGATGACTTTCGTCTACAAATATTCGGAATTGATCCTAAGATAAGGAAATAAATTGCTTCGTCTACGACCCAAGTATAAACTGCAGAAATCCATCTCTGAAGTTGTTTCTTCTTAAGGGAGTCTGAATGTGGGAATATTTTCTGATGTTCTCGGTTCGCATGAACCGCTTCAAAAGCGTGCGAACTTCAGCAAGGATCTCCTTCAGAAGATACAAACAAAACTTACAGATAGCAGCATCTGTAATCGACCTGATCTCTGCATATATGCTGCGGGGAGTCTGGCCCGCCACGAAACAGGCCGTGAATCTGATTTAGATCTGTTTTTCATTTCAAGAGGCGATCCAAAGTCTGAAAATTCAAGAACGATTTCCCGTTTGGGAGAAATACAGATATTTTCTGACCTTATTCGCCTGAACGAAGAGCTTAGCCTAGACCCATTCAGCGGAGATGGTAAATATCTGAAGATTCACGAATTGAAAAATATAATCGACGGCACCGGAAGCTCAGAAGACGATAGCGAGAACTTATTTACGACGCGATTGTTGTTACTCTTGGAGAGTAAAATGTTGGCCGGTCAATTGGTGTATTCGTCTGCTGTTGAATTGGTTCTGGAAAACTACTTTCGCGATGGTCGTGGGCGAAAGGACTTTAGGCCACTTTTTCTTTTGAACGATATCCTGCGTTACTGGCGTACGTTGTGCCTTAACTACGAGCGAGATCGTGCACAACCGGACAAGCCCTGGTGGAAGAGAAATCTAAATCTTAAATTTCCTCGCAAGCTCACAGTGTTTTCAACTGTGCTGGCGATGATAGCGACGCGAATGTCAACGGCAAACGAGTTCGCTGCAATATCCGCTATGACACCAATGGAACGTCTTGCGTATGCATTAGATACGATGAACGATCCTGAATTTGAAGCTGCATTTGCGTCGACGCTTGACGACTATGAGTTCTTTCTGGCTGCAAAGTCTCACAGGGATTTAGAGGAGCCGACGCCTGCTCAGCTTGGCGATTATTCCGAGAGAGCACAGCGATTCGATCAATTCTTTCAAGCGGTATTCGCTAGCCCGAAACTTGAGCGGCGACTTGTTCAATATGTTCTGATTTAATCGATATTACTTTCATGTCGTATTTTGTTTTTTTAGAGTTTGCGAGTCAGCAGGTGCGAGACTTCCTTGAAGAACTTCGCAACGCATTGAGCGGTTATCAGAAGGCATCGCCAGCTCATGTAACTTTGCGCGGCCCATTCGTGCGCCCGCCAAATCCTGATCAGATTGAAAGGTTTGCGGATCGACTTCGTGGCTACGGAGTTCGTATCGGAAATCACGGATACTTCACAACTCCCAGGGGTTTCTCCGTTTTTTTACGTGCTGAGTGTGTTGTATTCAGAGAGATGTGGTACAAGCCGGACTTTCGCAGCCCTTTGAAAGACATTCAACCGCACATTACTGTCTTTGAATCAAATGACCTTGAAGCGGTGCAAGAAGTGAGTAACTTTCTACGTGAAGAAAACATTTTGATCCGCACCTATGATGTGTATCTTCGGATTTATCAATCGCGTATGAGGCAGGAACAACCTGATTTTTTTGGACCACCAATCGTATCTCTAGACGCAACGCCAATTTCTCAAGACGTATGGGATATTCGCGCAAGCGTTCTTGATCGTGCTCGTGCATTGGGAATAAGATTAAGTGTGCATACTCGATAGAGGTTTACACAAGAACCGCTTTACTGGGTGGAACGCGGTAAGGCGTACTGGGTAGGGCGTAATAGCGTAAGCGTATTACGCCGTATGTAAAGGCCGCATACTATTGCGGTATGCGACAGCACCATGCGGCGCAATACGCTTACGCTATTGACGCCCTACAAAATACGTCTCCGTTTAAACTGATGTCTACCCAATATCAATCACGATTTTACCGACTGCACTACGAGATTTAATCGCCTCGTACGCATCAAGAACCTCCTCCAACGCAAAACGCCTGGGGTCGAGTCGGATAGAAATTTTTCCTGCTTCCGTCAATCGCGTCGCTTCGCGCAAGATGTTGCCATGATGCGCCCGGCCTTCGCCGGTTAGCATCGGCAGCAGCGTGAAGACGCCGGAATAGGTGGCGGCCCTGAAAGATAAAGGCGCGAGAGCATGCGTGCCCCAACCCAGGCAACTTACGACATGGCCAAAACGCCGGACGGCCTGGAACGATGCATCGAGTGTCGCTCCACCGACTGTGTCGTAGACGAGATCAAAACCACGACCATCTGTATGCTTGGCGACGTAATCTTCAATGGATGCGTCTTTATAATCAATCGGTGTTGCGCCCAATCCTTTCAGGAAATCCGCTTTGCCGGCGCCATCCACCGCGAAGACCTCGGCATCAAATGCTCGGGCGATTTGGATGGCGATATGTCCGACTCCTCCTGCGCCTCCATGAATTAACACTTTCTGCCCGGCCTTGACGCCTGCACGATCCACCAGGCCTTCCCACGCTGTAATGAAAATCAACGGCAAGGCGGCAGCTTCGCGCATGCTGAGGTTGACAGGTTTTAACGCCAGTAGATCGGCGTCGACGGCGGCATATTCCGCCAATGAACCCTGCAGTCCGCCGATGCCGCCGGTCATGCCGTAGACTTCATCGCCTGGGCGGAATTGCGTGACGCCGGGGCCAACTGCTTCCACTACGCCAGCCAGATCAATACCCAAAATCGCCGGCAAAGGTTGGCGCGCATGCGCGGCTTCCCCTGCATGAATTTTGATGTCGAGCGGATTAACGCCGCTTGCCTCGATACGCACCAGCACTTCACCTGACTGTGGGATTGGCCGAGCCACCGAGCTTATGCGAAACGGGGTGCCGTGGGCATCGAGAACCGCTGCTTTCATTAATGATGAGTTGTTCATATAAGTTCCTTGTTTGTTTGTGAAGTACAATATAGTCCAAATAAAATCGTTGGTAAATTTACGATATTGCATGACATTCATTCATAAATGAATGACTTACTTTTGAGAGGGACGCATGGAGTGGAGCGATTTACGCGTATTTTTGGCGGTCGCACGCGAGGGCACCTTGGGTGGCGCAGCGCGAAAGCTGGGCCAAAGCCAGCCGACCATGGGGCGCAGGTTACGCGCCCTTGAACAATCGGTGGGGCAAACGCTGTTTCAACGTACGGAAGCGGGTTTCGTGCTGACGGATGAGGGAACCGCCGTATTGAGCCATGCCGAGCGTATCGAGGAAGAGGTGTTGGCTTTCCAGCGCCAGCTTTCCGGTCAAGACCAGCATCTCGAAGGCTTGCTGCGGATATCTTCGTCCGACTGGTTCGGCATTCATATGCTGGCGCCGGTTTTTGCCGAATTTGCTGGCATGCATCCTCACGTGATTGTCGAACTGCTTACCGATCCGCGGCTCTATAGCCTGCCGCGCCGCGAGGCTGACATGGTGTTTCGCATTACTCCCTTTAATGAGCCGGAGGTCATCTCGCGTAAGTTGATGCATATCGATTACGGCGTCTATATTAAGTCAGGACTGGAGCATCCTCGCGTGGGGGACGGCAAGGGTACTGGGTTGATCATGATGGATACTGCTTTCGGCGGAATGCCCGACGCGGTTTGGTTGCAGCGTATGCTTCCGAATGCCCATGTTCTATCGCGCAGCAACAACCGAGGTGTCCAAGCACGCATGTGCGTTGCAGGGGTTGGAGCGGCGGTCTTGCCTAGACCTCTGGGTAATATGTTGCCAGGGGTGGAGCGCGTTGACCTTGGCGAAGAGCCGCCAGGCCGCGACACCTGGGTTGGCTACCATCGCGATCTGAAACGTCTGGCGCGGCTGCGCGCGCTTCTCGATCTGGTGATTGATCGTCTCGCCAATTGAGCATGAGAAGACGCTAGTCTGCATCATACGCACGTCCATAACGCACGTCTTTACTGAAACTTACCTCTCCTTAACCGCGCTTAACGGGCCGCTCAAAGATACTTGCACGTCATTACAACCAGACGCGCTTCGTCTTCAGGGCCTATGTTAAAACTCTCAACAACAACTTTATATTTATTCTGCTTAGCGGCCACTCTCTTGCTCGGCGGCTGCGGCGGTGCGATCGATGCGACGATCGGCGGCACCGTGACCGGTTTGTCCGGCGACACGACGGTGGTCTTGCTGAACAATGGCACCGATGCGCTGACGGTGGGCGCGAGCGGCAGCTTTACGTTTGGCACGGAGATTGAAGCGGGATCGACTTATGACGTCACCGTGGAAACCGAGCCGGTCGGCGAAACCTGCACAGTTGCCAGCGGCAGCGGCACGGTGTCGCAAAATTCCGGCGATGTGACGAGTGTTGTGGTGACTTGCGTGGCAAACGTCACGGCCACGAATGATGTCTTCGGGACAGTGACCGGGCTGGCGACAGGCACCTCTGTCACCTTGCTGAACAACGATACAAGCTCGGTGACGGTCAGCACGAATGGCTCTTTCGTTTTCCCGACCGCACTTTCCGTCGGCTCGACTTATAGCGTGACCGTGTCGGCGAACCCTACCGGCGAGACTTGTACCGTGGCCAATGCGACAGGCACGATTCCGTCCAGCGGCACGATCACCACTGTCGTGGTGACGTGCAGCTAGCCTAGCGTCCTGAGTCATTAATTCGTGGATTAAATATGGCGAGAATCGCCGCAATACGGCGTCACAAATGCGCGCAAGGCCTCGGCCTTGCTGTGCTTTGTTTCTTGTCTTGCATCGATTTCGCCACATTTAATTGTTCCACGAATTAATGACTCAGGACACTAGTCGTCGATATTACGCACTAGCCAGATTCAGGCGTTCGATGGACGCCTGATCCAGTTGCAAGCCGGTCGCTGCAATCAATTCATCCAGTTGCGCAATCGTGGTGGCGCTGGCGATCGGCGCGGTAACGCTGGGGCGGGCTATTAACCAGGCCAGGGCGACACGCGCCGGGGTGGCGTCGAATTGCTTGGCCGTGGCGTCCAGTTCTGCCAGGATGCGGAAGCCGCGTTCGTTCATGTATTTCCCCATGCTGCGCCCGCCGCGCACGCTTTTCGAGAGGTCTTGCTCAGTGCGATATTTCCCGGTGAGAAATCCGCTGGCCAGCGAAAAATAGGTAATCACGCCGATGCCGTGGGCGAGGCAGACCGGTTCCAGCGTGCTTTCAAAGCCTGCGCGTTGATACAGGTTGTATTCAGGCTGCAGGCATTGGTACCTCGGCACGTTGAGCTGACCGGCAACGCGCGATGCTTGCTGCAGGCGTTCGGCATTGAAATTGGACGCACCGATCACTCGCACTTTTCCCACTTTGATCAAGTGCGAGTAGGCTTCCAGCGTTTCTTCCATCGAAGTGTCGGTGTCGTCGGTATGGGACTGGTAAAGATCGATGTAATCGGTTTGCAGACGGCGCAAGGAATCTTCCACCGCCCGATTGATATACGCAGCGCTCAATCCTTTTTTGCCCGGCCCCATTTCCATGCCGACCTTGCTTGCCAATATCACCTGGTCACGCTTGCCGCTGCGCTTGAGCCATTTTCCGATGATGGTTTCCGATTCGCCGCCCACGTGACCCGGTACCCAGGTCGAATAGACGTCGGCGGTATCGATCAAATTGCAACCGGCGTCGACAAACCGGTCGAGCAATGCGAACGAGGTTGTTTCATCTGCCGTCCAGCCAAACACGTTGCCGCCGAAGGCCAGCGGTGCGACTTCAATTTGCGAATGACCCAGTTGACGTTTATTCATGGCACTCTCAATGTTTTAATTGACTCGGAGCCTGCAGGGTTTCTACCGGTGCTTCAGTGGCGAATAACTGCGCGCAGTCGACTTTGTCGTAAGCATAATATTGCCCGCAGAAATCGCAATTAATCTCCAGTAATTCCAGATCCGCCAGCGCTTCGTTGACTTCTTCCTGGCCCAGCATTTTCAACATGCTGCCGACTTTTTCGCGGTTGCAGCCGCAGTGAAAATGCGGGTGGCGCGGTTCGAATACGCGGATGGTTTCCTCCCAAAACAGGCGATGCAGCAAGGTGTCGATATCCGTAGTCAGCAGCTCTTCCTGGCTCAGGGTCGACCCAAGCGCGACTGCGCGGTCCCAGGCATCGGTTGCATCGTCTGGCTCTGCGTGTGCTGCGACGATGCCGCCTTCTTGCGGCAGCTTTTGCAGCAGCAAGCCGCGTGATACGTGGTGATCCGCAGCCAGCCATAGCTTGGTGTCGAGTTGCTCGGAACGTTGCATGTAGTTTTCAATGACGGTCGCCACGCTGTCGCCATCGAGCGGCACGATGCCTTGATACGGCTGTTGCCCCGGCAATTTTTCCTTGGGGTCGAGCGTGATCACGAAGCGGCCGTGACCGTGCAGATTCACCAATTGCGATAAAGGAGTGCCGTCCTGGATCGATTCGCCGTCCTTGACCTTGGCGGTGGCGCGCAATTGCAGGTTGGAGTCACACTCGACCACCAGCAAGCGCACCGGGCCGTCACCGTGGATTTGCATCACGATCACGCCATCGAATTTCAAATTGGCGGAAAGCAGCGCCGCCGCTGCCAGCATCTCGCCAAGCACGGTCTTGACGGCTTGCGGATAATCGCGCCGCGCCAGCACTTGCTGCCAGGTCTCGGAAATTTCGACCAATTCGCCGCGCACCGGTGCCGCATCGAACATGAATTTTTGCAGCGTATCCAGCATGATCTTGTTCGTCATTAACCTATCCGTTTCAATTGTGTCTTGAAAAACTGGCCACGCGTCACGTAGTGGGCGGTATTACTGTGCATGCGGGCGATGTCTTCTTCGCCGAGCGTGCGCACAGCTTTCGCCGGCGAGCCGATGATCAGGCTGCCGTCCGGAAATTCCTTGCCTTCGGTGACCAGCGCACCGGCGCCGACCAGGCAATTCTTGCCGATCTTGGCGCCGTTCAGGATCACTGCCTGGATGCCGATCAATGAACCTTCGGCAATCGTGCAACCGTGCAGCATCGCTTGATGGCCGACGGTGACGTTCTTGCCGATCGTGGTCGGGTAGCCGGGGTCGGTATGCACGACACAACCTTCCTGCACGTTGCTGTTTTCACCGACGGTGATCAGTTCATTGTCGCCGCGTATCGTGACATCGAACCAGATGCTGGCGTTGGCATGGATCTCGGCCTTGCCGATGACGTTGGCGGAATCGGCGATGTAGGCCGAGGCATCGATGTCAGGTATATGTTCGCCGAGTTGATAGATAGCCACAAATTGTCCGTAAGGTTGGGGTGGTAGTTGGAAAGCTTCCCGACGCGCCGGTAAATCCTGCGCGCTGGGCACTATATCGGGACTAAAACGCTATTTTACAGCCCGCGTCTCGCTGCCGCTTTGCGCCATTAATGCGGATGCAATGCCAGCACCTGCACGACTCGCTCGAACGCCAGCAAGGCAGCGTCCGGCGTCGGGTCGAACTGGGAGCGAACAATCGCACCATCTACAGCCAGTGCCAAGGCCTGCGCGTCTATATCGCGCTGCGCGGAGGGCGGCAGCAATGCTGCGATGGCATCCATCATATCGAGCTTATGGCGACGCGCAATGTCCTTGACTTCAGGCAATTCGCCGCCTAATTCGCCGACGCTATTGATAAAGGTGCAACCACGGTAATGGGAGTCGCGAAACCATTCGCCGAGGGTCGGTCCCAGCGCCAATGTGTTACCGCCGTGGCGTTGTAAGGCATCCTTGAACCAGATCATCCAGCGATGATGGCGGTATTCCAGGAATTCGCGGATGAGGTCGTTCTTGCTGGGAAAGTGGCGATAAAAGGTGACCTTGGTAACGCCGGATTCGGCAATTACCCGATTAATCCCGGTGGCGCGGATGCCTTCGCCATAGAACAAATCGTGAGCGGTCAAAAGAATGCGGTCGCGGGCGGGCAGGGCAGACAAATTTTGGGTGGTGCTTATATTCATATTGCCATTGTAGACAAATTTGTCTGCCTTGAGTATGGCCTGGTCCGGTGCGGTTGACAAGTCTGTCTACCTGCAATATATTGCGATGAGTGGACAAGTCTGTCTACATAATTCCTATAAGGATTTCATCATGGAAACCAAACCACCATTGCCGCCTTTCACCGAAGAAACCGCTAGACAAAAAGTACGTCTTGCTGAAGACGCCTGGAATTCGCGCGATCCGGAGCGCGTGTCCCTGGCGTACTCGCTGGATACGCAATGGCGCAACCGCGCCGAATTTCCGGTCGGGCGCGATCAGGCGCGTCAATTTCTCGAACGCAAATGGGCGCGGGAACTGGATTACCGCTTGATCAAGGAACTCTGGGTGTATTCGGGCAATCGGATCGCCGTGCGCTTCGCTTACGAGTGCCGCAACGATTCCGGCCACTGGTCGCGTTCATACGGCAATGAAAATTGGGAATTCAATGAACAAGGCTTGATGGTGCGGCGCCTGGCCAGCATCAACGACTTGCCGATCAAGGAATCCGAACGGAAATTCTTTTGGCCGCTGGGTCGCCGTCCGGACGATCACCCGGGATTAAGCGACTTGGGGCTTTGAACGCAAGATCGAGAGCCTGGCCGCCTGGGTGCATGGGGCGGGTAGGGTATCATTGCGGTTGTATGCGCTGTTCGCAAGTCAATCAACACTTCCGCTGATGTTACCGCACACCACTAATCAATCCGAAAGAGTCGACGAATTACGCAGTGCCGCCTTGGAATGCCTGGCCGAGCATGATGCCGACGCCAAGGTGGCCGCAGTGACTGCCTTGCTGCAAGCATGGAAGCAGGGTGCGATTGCGTTGGATGTTGAATCTATGTTGACGCCGGATTGCACAATTCCCGGACGCCCCGCGCGCCCTGAATTGGTGCCGCCGCTCGAAGTCGGGCGGCGGGCGATGCATACGGTGGAGGGGCGCGCTGCTTTGATCCACGCGCTGGCGCACATCGAGTTCAATGCGATCAACCTGGCGCTCGACGCAATCTGGCGCTTCGCCGGCATGCCGCCTGACTATTATGGCGATTGGTTGCAGGTAGCGGCAGAAGAAGCCTACCACTTTTCCCTATTGGCACAACACTTGCGTGTTCACGGTTATGCCTATGGCGACTTCAAGGCTCATAACAGCCTGTGGGACATGGCGGAAAAGACGCAGCACGATATTCTGGCGCGTATCGCCCTGGTGCCACGCACGATGGAAGCGCGCGGACTCGATGCATCGCCGCCCTTGCGCGCCAAATTGGCACAAGCCGGCGACACGCGGGCGGCAGACATCCTTACGATCATCCTGCGCGATGAGATAGGCCATGTTGCCATCGGTAACCGTTGGTACGGCTGGTTGTGTGAACAGCGCGGGCTGGAGCCGATAGCCACCTACGCCGCACTGGCATTGCAATATAAAGCGCCGCAAATGCGCGGCCCCTTCAATCTGGAAGCACGCCGCGCCGCCGGCTTTAGCGAACTTGAACTGCTTGCGCTGGGCGGATCAGCATCGCCACAATGATTGACACCTTGCTGTCATGATTTGACGTCAATATGCTGCAACACAATCTGGAGGTTGCATGTCGCAAATGAAGTCGGTCACATTGGCATTGCAGGGCGGTGGTTCGCACGGCGCGTTTACCTGGGGCGTGCTGGATCGCTTGCTGGAAGACAAAAACCTGGACATCGAAGCGATCAGCGGCGCCAGTGCCGGTGCGGTCAATGCCGTGGTACTCGCCCACGGCTACATGCTGGACGGCAGGGATGGCGCGCGCAAGGCATTGAGCGATTTCTGGGAGCGGGTTTCGCTAAAGGCGCCATTCAATTTCCCGTCCGATGATACCAATGCGGCATTGGATCTCGGTTCCGGTGCCGAGGCGCCGATGGCGCTCAAGATGTTTCTGTCGCTTACAAAAATACTTTCGCCGTATCAACTCAACCCGTTCGATATCAACCCCTTGCGCGATATTCTGGCCGAGCAAATCGACTTCGAACGCCTGCAGGCCGTCGGCAAGATCAAGCTGTTCGTCGCCGCTACCCAAGTCAGCACCGGCATGCTGAAAGTCTTCCGCAACAAGCAACTGACGCTCGACGCATTGCTTGCCTCGGCTTGCCTTCCAGCCATCCATCGCGCCGTGGAGATCGATGGCGAAGCATATTGGGATGGTGGATTTACCGCAAATCCGCCAATTTTCCCCTTGCTGCACCAATGCGGCGCGCGCGACATCATGGTGGTGTTGCTGCATAGGAACCCACATACGGCAGTGCCAACCAGCGCCGAGGAGATTTGCTCCCGATTAACCGATATCGGCTTCAGTGCCGCCCTGTTTACCGAATTGCAAGGCATTGCCCTGGCAAAACGGGAAGCGCAGCGCACCTGGTTCGCCTTTGGCCGCCTGGAGCGCCGTTTGCGCAAACTGAATGTGCATCAGATCGATTCAAGGGAATTCATGAGTCGCTTGAGCGGTCTGAGCAAATTGAATACCCAGGCGCCGTTTATCCAGGCCTTGCACAATGAAGGGCGAGCTCAAGCCGACAAATGGTTGCAAAAGAATTTCCGACATCTTGGGGTGCGTTCATCGTTTAGCTTGGCGAGTTATTTGCGCCGCTGACATGGCATCGCAAGTGGGGGAAAATCTGGCCCCATTCAAATTCATGCGCAGGCACGGACGTCTACAGCAAATTGCCATACTAAAATATTGCACTAAATTTCCGTGTGGAAACACTGTTTCAATTCAACTGTGAAGAAGTGCTAAATCCTGGAGATAGGTGTTTACAACCAGTTAAAATGTAACTATCTTTACGTAAGGAAACTCCGTTTCCTAATCTGTTTTACGCGCTGCACGGTAACGCATGGCGCATAACGAGTGTAGTCGCTACGCTGACGTATCCCAATCAATTGGGGGCGAATCATGTGTGAAGGCTATTGCTCCTAGGGGAAAAGCATGAAGATCTCCGACTTTAAGATTGGAACACGGCTCGGGATATTGGCTGGGTTCCTGATGGTGGCGATGCTGGCAGTCGGTTTGGAGGGCTGGCATACCTTAAGCGACAGTAATCTGCGCAACGCCGACATGATGCGCAAGGCCTCGACGCTCGAATTATCCATAGACACGGCACGCAGCGCGCAAGTCGAATTCAAGAAACAGGTACAGGAATGGAAAGATACCTTGCTGCGCGGCAATGATCAAGCATCTTTCGACAAATACAGCAAGGCATTCGGCGACCGTAGTAAACAGACCCAGGCGCATCTGCAAAAACTCAAGGAACTGTTTGGAACCTTAGGATTCAATTCCGCGCAGGTAGACGAGGCGCTCAAGGCCCATCAGGAATTGGGGGGGAAATATGCCGACGCGCTGAAGCAATACGACGTGGCGAATCCAGAGAGCGCACATGTGGTGGACGCCTTGGTCAAAGGAATGGATCGCCCGCCGACGCAGAAAATCGACGACATCGTCGCCTATGTCCTGGATCAATCGAATCAAATGATGACGGCATCGGCCAAGGATGCCGACACCAGTTATCGCTCAGCCTGCTTGCTCTTATTGATGGCGGTCGTGTTGGCGGTCGCCTTGGGTGGCGCGGTGACCTTGTGGTTGAGCAAGAGCATTACCGGGCCGTTGACGCGGGCATTGCATATCGCGCAAACGGTCGCTGCCGGTGATTTGGGCAGCAGCGTCACGGTTACGGGCAAGGATGAAACCGGGCAATTGCTGCAAGCCTTGCATGACATGAATGACAGCCTGGCTAAAATTGTTGGCGAAGTGCGTCACGGCACCAATGAGATAGCCTGTGCGGCGACAGAAATTGCGCGCGGCAATCTCGACTTGTCTTCCCGCACCGAGGATCAGGCCAGCTCCCTGCAGGAAACGGCATCGGCGATGGATGAATTGACCGCCACCGTCAAACAAAATGCCGACAATGCGCGCCAGGCAAACGGTTTGGCGGCGACTGCATCGGAAGTCGCGCGTCAAGGTGGAACCGTGGTGTCGCAAGTGGTGGAAACCATGGGTTCGATCAACGATTCATCGAAGAAAATTGTCGACATCATCAGCGTGATCGATGGCATTGCATTCCAGACCAACATCCTGGCCTTGAATGCAGCGGTTGAGGCCGCACGCGCCGGCGAGCAAGGGCGCGGTTTTGCAGTGGTGGCAGCCGAGGTGCGCAATCTGGCGCAACGCAGTGCCGCAGCAGCGAAAGAAATCAAGTCATTGATCGGCGATTCGGTCGAGAAAGTCGATGCCGGCGCCAGATTGGTCGATCAGGCCGGTGTCACGATGAATGAGATCGTCGCCAGTGTGAAACGGGTTACCGACATCATTGCCGAGATATCCTCGGCCAGCGATGAACAGACGACCGGCCTGGAGCAAATCAATATCGCCATTACCCAAATGGATCAAGTGACCCAGCGGAACGCGGCCTTGGTGGAAGAATCCGCCGCCGCTGCAGAGTCCCTGCAAAATCAGGGTGCCGCATTGGCACGGGCGGTCAGCGTTTTCAAGATCGATGAGAGCAGGATGGAAAAGCCGGTAACGCCAACCAAAGTCAAACCCAAGAAAGTCGGTCTGAAAGTGGTAAAGCGTTCTGTCGTGGCATCTTCTAGAGCGACCGCAATCGCCGGCCCCGCAGCGGCGGCAAGCGACGATTGGGAGCAGTTCTAAAGCCGGTCATTAATGTCCTGCTCCCTGGATCGCTGTTCTTCCAATAACCGCAATACGCGGCGCTGTATTTTACCGGTGGTCGTCATCGGCAATTCGTCGACGAACTCGATTTCCTTCGGGTATTCATACGGCGCCAGTTTGCCGCGCACGTGATTTTGCAGTTCGGCGATCAGGCGCGCCATCGAATCGGCATCGCGTTTGATGCTGGATGTCGGTACGATAAAGGCCTTGACCAGATTGCCGCGTTCCAGGTCCGGCTTGGGCACCACGGCAGCGTTGGCCACCGCCTCATGTTCGATCAGGCAATTTTCAATTTCAGACGGGCCGATGCGATAACCGGCGGCTTTGAACATGTCGTCGGCGCGACCCTGGTACCAGAGATAGCCGTCTTCATCCATGCTGGCCAAATCGCCGGTGCGGCACCAGTCGCCGCTGAATTTGGCCTTGGTCGCGCTGGGGTTATTCCAATACTCGATGAAAAACACTGGATCTGGCGCGCCATGCACATCGGCGCGATGCAACGCCACTTCGCCGGTTGTGCCGTTTGTTACCACATTGCCGGCGTCGTCGATCAATGCGACCCGATGGCCGGGGTAGGGGCGTCCCATGCTGCCGGGTTTTGCCGGCCACTTTTCGACACTGTTGCCGACGATGTAATTCATCTCGGTTTGGCCGAACATTTCATTGATGGTCAGGCCCAGGGCCCGCTGTCCCCAGGCGATTACCGCATCACCCACTGCCTCGCCGGCGCTCATGATTGCACGCAAGCTAAGGCGATATTTTTCGCGCGGATGCGGTTCTGCTTTCATCATCATTTTCAATGCAGTCGGAAACAGGAAGGTATTGGTGACCGCATATTTTTCCAGCAGGCGAAAAGCCGCCTCGGCCGAGAACCTGCCGCGATAGCCGATGATCGGCTTGCCAAAATACAGCGTCGGCAGCAGGGCGTCCATCAGGCCGCCGGTCCAGGCCCAATCTGCAGGAGACCAGAACACGTCGTTCGGTTGCGGGAACCAGTTTTGCGAAGCCACAAACCCGGTCAGGTTGCCGATGAGTGCGGAATGCGGCAGCAATGCGCCTTTTGGCGCGCCGGTGGTGCCACTCGTATAAATCAGGATAGCAGGATCGGTGGCACGGGTTTCAACCAGTGAGAATTCCGGCGCAAGCGCTGCCAGTTCGGCCTCCCAATCCAGCGTGCTGTCGGCATGGCAATCGATTGCCAGAATATGGCGCAGCGCCGGGCAACGCTCGCGAATTTCCAATAGATTCGGCAGCGCCGCAGCATCGACGATAGCAAGGACCGCCGCGCTATCCTGCAAACGGTATTCCAAGGCATCGGGGCCAAACAGAATCGACATTGGCATCGCCACGGCCGCCGCTTGATAGCAGGCGATATGCGCAACGGCGGTTTCCGCGCGTTGCGGCAAAATGATGGCAATCCGGGCGAAACGTGGCACCTCAAGTTTTTGCAGCAGATTCGATAGGCGATTGGCTTGCTGCAGCAGTCTTGCATAGCTCATCTCGGTGCTGGCGCCGGTTGCGTCTTCGCAAATCAGGGCAACCCGCGCCGGATCGTCCGCCCAGCGTTGGCAACACACTTGGGCGATATTGAAATGAAGCGGCACATGCCAGTGAAATTCCTTATACAGCGATTCGTACTGATCGGAATCTT
>Ga0302315_10003270_pt1 | contig 14704 bp, 10 predicted proteins | sample III_Palsa_N3_1_FD_200532 | JGI IMG/M metagenome (GOLD analysis project Ga0302315, IMG submission 200532) | Peat permafrost microbial communities from Stordalen Mire near Abisko, Sweden - III_Palsa_N3_1 | ecosystem: Environmental > Terrestrial > Soil > Palsa > Peat permafrost | place: Sweden... | reverse complement strand
TTTCTGCGGTGATGGCGATGCTGCCCCCGGCATGGTGATCGAACCATCATTCACAAACGCCACCCAAGCCTGATTGCAATGCACATGCACATCCGGCTGCGTTACGTTCCACACAAACTTCGCGCCTTTGGCACGATAATCATGGATCAACTGCATCAGTGCGTCGATGGAGTCATACCGCACGCCGCCATCGTACAAATACGCTCCTGGCGCAAACACTCCGCGCAATTTGGTCATATCGTCCACTGTCGCCGCAGCATACATCGTGCGCAACGTATCCACGACAGCAACGTTGTCAGAGGGTTGGGTCACGCAGTTCGCCGGCTGCGCACACGAAAGACTGCCGCATAGGGCAATCCTAAGAAACATCAAATACATTGTCCGTATTCTCATGCGGATATCGTATTGGATGACGACCTGTTAGCGCTTCGCCATTCGTTCCTGAAACTGCTCGATCACAGCATGCACCGTCGAAGCCCAGGGCCGATCTACCTGTCCCGTATAGGTCTCCACCCAGATTGGGTCATACCGATCCGTCATAGCCGTCTTCGCATAGATCCGCAACTCCACCAGCGCCTCGTCCCCCGGGCCCACGCGAATTCCATTCGAGTCCACCGGCACCACCTCGAACCCCAAATCCGCGCCCTTCTCCACGACCTTCTTATCCAGTGCCTTCGCCAGATCCTTCAGTTGCACACCCGTATAGGGATCGAGCCGCTCGCTGCGCACGGCCACCGTCGCCGCCGCGGCCAAATTCGCCCGAAAGCCTTCCCAGTTACACACATACGTCCGCTGCTGCTTCACACATCCTGGTGTCGCACTCTGAGCAAGTCCAGCACCGCAAACCGCCGCAGCAACCAACGCCGCCGCTACTAACCGTCCTGCCACCTTCGATCCGTTCATGCGTTCAACCTTTCGTGCAAGCCTGTCATACTTGCATCTGAGTACAAGAGAGTTCGATGCCAGAAAACAACGCAAAGCCGCCCATCTACCTCCTCGACACCATGGCCTTCATCTATCGCGCGTATCACGCGATGGCGCGTATGCGCCCGATGACGACGCGCACCGGAATTCCCACCGCGGCCACCTACGTTTTCGTCAACATGATCAACAAGCTCCGCAAGGATTTCTCGCCACTCTATCTTGCAGCAGTCTACGACGTCGGCGCTCCGGTCCATCGCAACGAGCAGGCCAAGCAGATGAAGGACGTGCAGAAGTTCAACATCAAGACGCAGGAGTTCGATACCGTCGTCTACGCCGGCTACAAAGCCAACCGCCCGGAGACACCGCCAGACCTCATCCAGCAGCAGCCGTACATCCGCCGCGCGCTCGAAGCTTTCCGCATTCCCATCCTCTACTACGAAGGCTACGAAGCCGACGACGTCATCGGCACGCTCAGTTGCCAACTCTCCGCGCTCGGTCACCACGTCTATGTCGTTTCGCCCGATAAAGACATGATGCAGCTCGTCAACGAAGACGTCAGCATCCTCAACCCTACTAAGGACAACCTCGTCCTCAACCCCGCGAAGGTCGAAGAGGTCCTCGGCGTGCCGCCCGCGCGCGTCATCGACGTCATGGCACTGCGCGGAGACTCCGTTGACAATATCCCCGGCGCTCCCGGCATCGGCGATAAGGGCTCCGTTGAGCTCATACAAACCTTCGGTACCGTTGAGGGCGCGCTCGACCACGCCGACGAGGTCAAGAAGAAGACCTATCGCGAATCCCTCCAGAACAACCGCGACAACATTCTTCTCTCGAAAGAGCTGGTAACGATTCACACGAGCGTTCCCATTGAGTTCTCGCTCGACGAGATGCGCACCCAACCGGTAGACAACGCAGCCTGCCGTGCCCTTTTCACCGAGCTCGAGTTCACTACGCTGCTCAAAGAACTCGCTCCTGATGTCGACGCCATCCCCGTTATCTATAAGACCAACGCGACCGCAACCGAGCTCGAAGCACTGCTAGCCGGAGCCCGCACCGCAGGCCATTTGTCCATCGCTCTCGCGGCAAATGCACAGGCCATCACTGAAGAGATTGCCGCCGAACCAGATATTGAAGCCGAACCCGAGCCCCAGGCTCCCACTAATATGTCCCTCTTTGGCGATCCGCAGGGCTTAGCAGACTCGTCGCTCACTGGACCCTCGGCCGCCGGGCCTGAGCCCTCGGGTGACCCTGCCTGTACCCTTGGCCTCGCCGTAACTTCCACGCACGCCATAAGCGTTCCGCTGGATGCCCCCGGCCTCCGCGCCGCGCTTGAAGACGCGACGCTCCCCAAACTCGTGCATGACCTCAAAGCCGTGCTCCGCGCGCTCCAGCCGCACAACGTCACGCTTGGCGGCCCCATCACCGACGTCATGCTGCAGAGCTACCTCCTCAACCCCACGCACGCCTCGCACACCCTCATCGACATCGCCGCGCGCACCACCAGCCGCGCCCTCACTCACCAACCCACCAAAGAAAACCCCACCGATCCCAAGCGCCTTCCTGAGGCCGCCGCCGCGATCGCGCGCCTGGCCACCGTCTTCGCAGAGCAGCTATCCGAAACCCACGTCGCTCCGGTGATTCCCAAAGATTCCCCCGAACTAGGCGGCGCCGTCACCACCGAGATGCTCTTCGCGGATAAAGCGAGCGTCCAGGGCTCAGGGCCCAGCGTCCAGAAGACAACAACCTCCGTAGCCAGCACTCTGGACCCTGGGTCCTCGACCCTGGGCCCTGATTCCACGCTCACCGACGTCTACACCCACCTCGATCTCCCGCTCGTCCCCGTACTCCTCCGCATGGAGCAGTCCGGCGTTCGTGTAGATATCGACCAACTCAAAGCCCAATCCACTCGTCTCGGGGTGCAGATCGACGATCTTGCGGAAAAGATCTACGCCTCCTCCGGCCACCGCTTCAACATCAACTCGCCGAAGCAGCTAGGCGATGTCCTCTTCAACAAGATGAACCTCCCGCAGCCCATCAAGTACGGCAAGGGTAAGACCATCTCCACCGCCATCGATATCCTCGAAGGCCTCGCCGCCGAACACGAAGTTCCCGCGTTGGTCATCGAGCACCGCCAGCTCCAAAAGCTCAAGGGCACCTATCTCGACGCGCTCCCGCAATTAGCCGACGCGCAGGGCCGCATCCACACTACGTTCAACCAGGTCGGCACAGCCACAGGACGCCTATCGTCCATCAATCCCAACCTGCAAAACATCCCCGTGCGCACCGCCGTTGGCCGCGAGATCCGCGCCGCCTTCATCGCCGCTTCGGGCAACAAGCTCATGTCCGCCGACTACTCGCAGATAGAGCTCCGCCTCATGGCCCACTTCTCGCAGGATCCACTGCTGCTCGACGCCTACCGCACCGGCAAAGATATCCACACTCTAACCGCCGCGGAGGTCTTCGAAGTCGATCCTGCCACCATGGACAAAGAGACCCGCGCCCGCGCCAAGGCCGTGAACTTCGGCATCGTTTACGGCATCAGTCCGTTTGGTCTCGCCGCGCAACTCGGCATCGACCAGAAGACCGCAAAGGCTTACATCGAGCGCTACTTTGAACGCTACAAGGGCGTCGCTGCCTTCATCGAGCAGACGCTCGAAACCGTTCGCCGCGATCAGTCTGTCCGCACTGCTTTTGGACGCATCCGCCCCATCCCGGACATCCAATCCCGCAACCCCAACCAACGCGGCTTCGCCGAGCGCACCGCTGTCAACACCCCGCTGCAAGGCACCGCTGCCGACCTCATCAAGATCGCCATGCTCCGTATCGACGCCGAGATGCAGCGCCGCAAACTCCGCTCGCTGATGACGCTACAGGTTCACGACGAACTTCTCTTCGACGTCATCCCCGAAGAGGCCGAGGAGATGCAAGAGCTCGTAAAAGCCGAGATGGAATCCGCCGCCGAGTTTTCAATTCCCATCGTTGCGGACGTTGGTTTGGGAGATAATTGGCGCGATATCAAATAGAGCCATCGCATGCCAGCAAATCGAACCCGTCCCGCCATCCTTCTAGCCTTACTAAGCATGATCGTCGCACTGGCCGTGCTGGCGATTCCACTCTATGTCATCAGGCCATTCGTGCCGCAGTCGCCGCGCGCGCTGCAAATCGCGCTTGAAGTCCGCATCCTCGCGCCCTGGCTTACGATCCTCAGCGTCGTTGTCGTGCTTGCCGCCGCTTGCTGGGCTTGGCGTTCGTCATCTCGCTCCACGCGCATCGTGTTTGTGCTCGCTGCACTGCTCACGCTTCCCACCATCGTATTAGGCCGCATCAACATCTTTGAGAAGATGTTTCACCCCAATCTCTCTCCAGCCTTCGATGCAGCAAATCAAGCCGCTGTCGCACCCGCGGACATGGTGCTCGCGGTCACTCTCGCCGGACAATCGCGCGCGTATCCCATCCGCACACTTGGCTACCACCACATCATTAACGACACGCTCGGCGGAGCGCCCATCGCCATCACCTACTGCACCCTCTGTCACACAGGTCTCGTCTGGAGCCGCACTCTCGATGGCCGCATCCTGCACTTCCGTCTCGCGGGCATCAATAACGGCAACGCACTCCTCCGCGATCAAGAGACCGGCAGCATCTGGCAGCAGAGCACCGGCGAATCTATCTTCGGTCACTTTTGCGGACAGCATCTGGAGCTCGTCTCTTCCAGCGAACTGTCGTTCGCGGCTTGGCGTGCAGAGAACCCCAATGGTCAGGTCCTTCGCCCCGATCCCTCAACCGCCAACCTATACGATCCCGCCGATTGGGAGCAGCATGTCACTCGCACTCATGTTGTCTTCGATACCAGCGCCTCCGGCATTGACCCCCATGAGTTGATGTTCGCTCTTGACGTCAACAACCATCCGCGCGTCTACCCGGTTCGCACACTGCTCTCAGTCGGCTTGATCCAGGAGAAACTCGCGGGCGGTGGAATTCTTCTCGTCGTCGGCTCAGATAATACATCGATTCGCGCTTTCAACCCGGGTGCACTGACCTTCGTCCGCAACCCATCCTCTGGCGACACGACCCTCATGACGGACAACGATTCGGGCAGCCTCTGGAACTTCTCGGGATGCGCTGTCGCAGGTAAATTCACAGGTCACTGTCTTCCTATCCTGGACGGCCACAAGACCTTCTGGTTCGACTGGCTCAACCACCACCGCGGCACGACGGTATACCGCTAGAGGCTGAACTTGGTTATTTTCCCGCGCCAATGTTCGCTATTGCACAATAAACCATTGCCGAGTGTCTGCCAGAAGGCATAGAGTAGTTCTACGATGTGAAGCCAGCATCCAGGTAGTCCAATAGATGGCGTTCGCAAAGCAGGAGATCCTTCACGGGATCCGCAACGGCGAGTTCGTCCCATACTTCCAGCCGATTGTCGAATTACGTTCCGGAATACTGGAAGGCTTCGAGATCCTGGCGCGTTGGAATCATCCCACAGGCGGTCTCGTCCCGCCGGTTGAGTTCATCCCGCTGATCGAGCAGCACGGCCTCATGAACGATCTGTCGGCCTCGATCCTTACCCAGGCCTTCACCGCGGCCCAGGCGGTACCCTCTACCATCAGCTTCTCGGCCAACGTATCCCCCTGGCAACTACATGATCGCACGCTCCCCGCGCTCTTCACTCGCATTGCGAAAGAGACCTCCTTTGACCTCCGCCGCCTCACGGTCGAGCTCACCGAAAGCGCGCTCATGGACGACCTCACGCTGGCCGGCAGCATCGCCGCGGATTTCAAAGCTCTAGGCATGCGGCTCTCGCTCGACGACTTCGGCACCGGATACTCCAGCCTCCTTCATCTCCAGGCCCTCCCCTTCGATGAGCTCAAAGTCGATATCAGCTTTGTCCGCTCCATGGTGGAATCCCGCGAGAGCCGCAAGATCACCGCCGCCGTAATCAGCCTCGGCCAGAGTCTCGGCCTTCGCACTGTGGGCGAAGGCATCGATAGCCATCGCCAGGTCGAACTCCTCACCGGCCAGGGATGTAATCTCGGCCAGGGATGGCTCTACGGTCGTCCCGTTCCCGCAGATCGTGTTGCTGAGATTCTTGCCCAACCGGTTCTTGGTGGACTTCCGGCCGTGACCCGTTCGGCCGAGGCTGTTAGCAGCGAACGTGGCCTTCAGGCCGGATCTTCTGATCGTCTTTCGCAGCTGCGGGCCATCTATGACGCCGCTCCCGTAGGCCTGTGTTTCCTCGATTGCAACCTGCGCCACGTAAACATCAATCAGTGCCTGGCCGATATGAACGGCTTGCCTATCGAGGCTCACCTTGGTCGCGCTTTCTCTGAAATCCTTCCCGGCATCTATCCCCTGGTAGAGTCCTATCTCCATCGGGCTCTCAAGGGTGAAGCGACACTTGGCGTCGAAATCGTTATGCCTCCAAGTTCGGAGGGCAGTCCTCCCCCAACCGTATTGACATCCTTCCAACCAGCTCACGACGAAACCGGTGAGGTGATCGGTATCTCGATCTCTCTCGTCGACATCACCCTAATGAAGCAGAACGAAACGGCTCTTCGCGACATCGCAGAGCACTACAGAAACACCGTGGAGTTGAGTCCTCACATTCCCTGGGTAGCTGACGCCGCGGGTAGAGTCTTGAGCATCAGCTCACGATGGCAGAGCTTCAGCGGGCTTACTCTCGAACAGTCAGCCGGCGATGGTTGGCTTCGCCACGTGGATGACTGCGATATCGAAGAAGCTCGCCGTCACTGGGTCGCTTCCATTCAGACGGGAACTCCCATGGATATGGAGTTTCGCCTTCGCGGAGCCGACGGGTTCAAGCACTGGATGCGCACCCGCTCAACCCCCTACCGCGATGACGCCGGGAACATCACCCGCTGGTATGGCAGCATCGAGTGCGTCGACGATCAAAAGCAATTGATCGATACGCTCAGCCAGAGCGAAGCTATGTTGCGTTCCGTCTTTAATGCCGCGCCTGCCGGTCTTGTTCTCGTCGAGGCCGCCGGTGGGACCGTGCTCAACGCCAATCCGCGAGCCCAGACCATCCTGGGCTGCAATCTCTCTACTGGTTCCCTGTGGACAGGTTTCCCCTGGCAACTCTTCGATACGGCAGGCAATCTCGTCCCCATATTGGATCTTCCGTTATCCCGGGCCATCCGCCTCGGAGAAAGTTCCAACGCTGTGGAGCTGCGAGTCTGCCGCTCCGACCACACGGACATCTGGATCAGCGCAACGGCAGCCCCAGTTCTCTCCAAAGAGGGAGCCATCGTCGGTGGCGTTCTGGCTGTCATGGAGATCGACATGGTCAGGCGGGAACAAATCGCTCGAAGCACACGCCCCGCACGCCCCAAAAAACCTACTGCCTTCCACATGCTGCGGAAGCCCAAACGCGCCGCCTGAAAAACCCGCCGCGCCATCCATCGTCCACGCAGAATTAGATTCCTAACTCCGACCGAATCGCCCCCGCGATCGCCTCGGCATGCCGTCGCATCGCCTCTTCACTCTCTGCTTCAATCATCACCCGCGCCAGCGCCTCGGTCCCTGAGTACCGAATCACAACCCGCCCCGAGTCCTTCAGCTCTTCCTCCGCCGCTGCAATCAACGCCATCACGGCGGGCAGGGAATCGAGCGGCTTCTTCTCGCGCACCTTCACATTCAGGATCACCTGCGGAAAGTTCTTCAGGTCTGCAATCAACTCGCCCAGCGTCTTGCCGCTCCGGTGAACCACGTCCATCACCAGCAGCGCCGTCAGCAAGCCATCGCCGGTCGTAGCCTTCGCCGGAAACAGCACATGCCCCGACTGCTCCCCGCCCAAGGAAGCACCCGATTGCTTCATCTCCTCCAACACATACTTATCGCCCACCGGAGCCCGCAGCATCGTTATGCCCGACCGCTTGAACGCCGCCTCCAGCCCCATGTTCGACATTGTCGTAGCCACCACCAAATCTCCGGCCAGTTCACCCCTCGCTTGCAGGTCCCTCGCGCAAGCCAGCATCACGGCATCGCCGTTCACCACATTGCCATGCTCATCCGCAAACATCGCGCGGTCCGCATCGCCATCGAACGTACACCCCATCGAAGCCCCCAGCACCTTCACCGTCGCGGCCACAACCTCCGGATGCAACGCCCCGCAACCCTCATTGATATTCCGTCCATCGGGTGAAGCATGAGTCACCTCAATCGTGCCTCCCAGCGCCTCAAAAACCTGCACCGCAACGCTGCTGGCCGCGCCATTCGCACAGTCAATCACCACCGACCGGTTATCCAGCGAAACCCCCGGCACAGCCTCCAGCAAAAACCTCACATACTCCGCCCGATACCCGTCATTAACCTCCGGCAGCGCATCATCCGCGCCCTCTGAACCCTGGCCCCTGGGCCCTGAGCCCTCGCTCTCCAGCACGCGCTCAATCTCCGCCTCAATTCCCATCTCTACCGCATCCGGCAGCTTGAACCCGTCGCCCCCAAACACCTTGATCCCGTTATCCTGCCACGGATTATGCGATGCCGAGATCACCACCCCGGCGCTGAATCCATGTTTTCTCGCCAAAAACGCAATCGCCGGCGTCGGAATCACCCCCGCGCTCTCCACCGTCGCCCCACCCTCACGCAGCCCCGCGGCCAATACCGCCGCGATCCACGGCCCACTCTCCCGCGTATCCATCCCCATCACCACGCGAGCGCCCTCACCCAACGTCTTCGCCAGCGCTACTCCAACTGCCCAAACCGTCCGCTTATCCAGCGGAGCTACCCCAGCTACAGCCCGAATCCCATCCGTCCCAAACAACTTCCGCATCAATCTCTCCTGCTTGTCTTATCCCTTTGATGCTAGCCGAGATTTCACCGCCACGCTTCCGTCCCAACTTCGTGCAACTCCGTCTCCCGGCCCCCGTCTAACCCAACATGCGATATCTGCAACCCCTTGCGCTCACTCTCGCGCTGACCGCCACCCTCTCCGCGCAGACTCCTGCTCCCACCGGCGCCAACGCCGGCAACACCATCTCCGTGGACGCCAAACTCGTCGTCGTACCCGCCGTAGTCCGCGACAAAAAGGGCAACCTACTCAACAATCTCACTACCGCCGACTTCAACCTCAAGGTCGACACCAAGCCCCAGACCGTGCGTTACTTTGACCACGACACCCATGTCCCCTTTACCATCGGCCTCCTCGTCGACACCAGCCGCAGCCAGACCAGCGTCCTCGACGCCGAGCGCTCCGCCAGCGCCAAGTTCCTCGAAACAATGCTCTCCCCGGCAACTGCCACGCGCGCGTCCGACAAAGCCTTCATCGTCCAGTTTGCGGCCTCTGTCGAGCTCCTGCAGGATGTCACCGACTCCCGACCCAAGCTTCAGCAGGGCCTCAAGCAGCTCGACACCACCTCAAGCTCCGCACCGTCCTTCCAGCCCTCCGCAGACTCCACCGACAACTCCGGCAATAACAGCCACGCCCACGGCGGAACCACCCTCTACGACGCCGTCTTTCTCTCCTCCGACGAGGTCACCGCCAAGTACAAAGGCCGCCGAGCTCTCATCCTCCTCACCGACGGCGTCGACCGCAACAGCAAGGAGTCCATCGCCAGCTCCATCGAAGCTGCCCAGCGCGCCGACACCATCATCTACGCCATCTACTACAAGGGCGAGGAGCACCACGATAACAACTACGGCAACCACGGCGGCCATCACGGCGGCGGTGGCGGATACCCCGGCGGCGGTGGAGGCTATCCTGGCGGCGGCGGTTACCCAGGCGGTGGCGGCTATCCCAACGGCGGCGGCCAGGGAGGTGGTGGTAATAATCACCCCACCGGTGCCGATCACACACCCTTTATCGACGGCCGCAAGGTCCTCGAACGCATGTGCAGCGAAACCGGCGGCCGCGTCTTCGATGTCACCAAAAAGCAGACGGTGGACGAGATCTACGCGCAGATCGCCGAAGAGCTCCACTCCCAATACCGTCTCGGCTTCACCCCCACCGTCGACGCCACCAAGGACGGCTACCACCTCGTCGACCTAAGCCTTACCAACAAGGACTACAAAGGCTCCACAGTCCAAACCCGCGACGGCTACTACACCGGCAAGTAGCCGGCAGGGGCTCGGATTCTCAGGCCCACGTCACAGGCATAGGTGCGCTCGGATCCCGTTTTACCGGCATCACCAACCGCGAAGTCGGATGCTTCGCAAAATGGTGCGGCACCAGCCGCTTCCCATCCCAATCCAACATGAAGTAAGCGATCACGAAGATCACAAGAATGACGGCAGCGAACAAAGCCACGATCAATCCAAACTTCGGTTCATTCGGCGGTAGTTGTTCAATTTCCATATTATTTAGGATGCCAACTCACTCATCGGCGTTCCAGCCCCGCAACCCAAAACCAGCCATTACTCCATCCACCCATGTACCTGCATCCAGTGCTGCAGCAACACCGGCCATATCGCCAGCTCCGGCGCCTTCGCCAGGTTTTGCCCCATCCCGGTTCCATGCGGCCCCTGCTCGAACACATGCAGCTCCGCCGGAACACCTGCGCGGTGCAGCGCGTCAAAGAACGCCGTAGCGTTTCGTGAGTCCACCTTCTCATCGAACTCCGTCGCATAGATAAAGCTCGGCGAGGTAGCCTTCGTCACATGCAACACCGGCGAGATCTTGTTCACCAGTGCTTGCGGGGCATCTTTCCCGGTAATCGCCTCCATCCCAAACGTCCCCGGAATGCTCGAATCCAGATCAACTCTCCCATAGCTGATCACCGCAAAGTCTGGATGCGAACTCGGATCGCCCTCTGCGGTCGCCAACTCTCCCGCCAGATGTCCTCCGGCCGAAAATCCCCAAACTCCAATCGCATTCGGCCTGATCTTCCACGCTGCGGCATGACTTCGCACAAATCGCACCGCCTCCAGGCCATCCATCATCGCCCACGGATGCAGGTACCGCGGGCTCAGCCGGTACTGCAGCACATACGCGCTTACCCCGTGCTCATTCAGCCATCGAGCCTCCACGGCGCCTTCTTTCTCCATCACCAGGTGCGTATACCCACCTCCCGGAAGCACGACTACCGCCGCATGCGGCCTATCGCCCGCCGCCGGATAGCAATACAACTTCGGCACATCGTCAAAGTCCTTCCCCAAAGCTCCCGGCGCGCCATTCGGCCACAGAACCTCCACGGAAGCCGCATCTTTCGGCGCCACCGTCCCCACGCTGGATCCCTGTGCCAACGCCATTCCACCCATCATCACGAAAACCAACGCCAGCCGTCCCGCAAAAGTCATAAGATCCCTCGCCCGAAGAATACCCCACTCCTCGTCGCTCTATCTCTCGCTCCTCAACAATCCCCGCTACAATAAATCCGAGTCGAAAACTCCATTCTCCGCATCACAAGAGTTGTTTCGACCCTGCGGAGAGGCGTATCTCCGCTCAATCTGTCTTTGCGCACAACAGCACAATTGGCGGATGATGAACGATGCCCCTCAAGGAGATGTACATGCGATCGCCGAACTTCATCCGCCAAACCAGCGCTGCCATCGCAGTCGTTCTCCTCGCAACCGCACTCTTCGTCGCCGGATGCAAACAGACGCCGCCTCCAGCTCCTACGGTCTCGCCTACACCAACTCCCGTTGCCAATGCTCCCCGCGTTCCGGTGACCATGCCGCCGGCGGTGAAGAAGAATCTCTATCCCCCCATCCCCGACGCCACAAAAGATCTCAACGCCGGAATCGCGGAAGCCCGCCGCACGCACAAACGCGTTCTCGTAGACTTCGGCGGCGACTGGTGCGGCGACTGCCAGGTCCTCGACATCTACTTCCACCAGGAACCCAACGCCGATCTCCTCGCCAAAAACTTCGTCAAGGTCAACATCAACATCGGCCGTATTGACGCGAACTTCGACATCGCCAAGCGCTGCGGTGTAGATCTCCACGGCGTCCCCGCGCTCGCCGTACTCGACGACCACGGCAAAGTCATCTTCGCGCAGCACAACGAGTTCTCTGACATGCGATACATGGAGCCCAACTCTGTCACCGAGTTCCTCAACCAGTGGAAGCAATAGTTCCCGCATGAGCTACGTCACGGCCGTGGCACTTCGGGGGACCAACGCTGGCCGTCGCTCCGTGCACTCGACCCTCCATTTCTGTAGCCTCATGCGCCGTACTCTCAGCGCCGCCTTTGAGCACGACATCCTCACCGTCGGCCAGGCTACGGCCTACTCCGCCATGGTCGCGCTCTTTCCCGCGCTCATCGTCGCCGCCGCCGTCGTTGGCCTCCTGCCGGATACCATCCCCCTCCGCTTCCAGATGGCCATCTTCTTCGATCGCGTCCTGCCCCCCAACGTCAGCCCACTGCTCGACGCCTACTTCGCCACAAGCCATAACAACCCGCAGACCGCCCGCGCGCTGCTCGGCTCTGTCGTCGTCAGCATCACCGGGGCAGCCAGCGTTATGGCCACGCTCATGGAGGGCTTCCGCCGCGCCCACGATCTCCCACTCGGCAAGCGCTCCTTCTGGCCTCGCCGTGGCCGCGCTCTGGCGCTCGTGCCGCTGTCGCTCATTCCCATGACGCTTGCCAGCATGCTGGTTGTCTTCGGCCACTTCATCACCCTTTGGATCGCCGGCGAAGTCTCGCCTCAGCTCCAGATGCCCGTCTACGTCATCGCGCTCCTCCTTCGCTGGACCGTCGCGCTCACCGGCAGCATGGGCATCATCGCTGTCATCTACCACCTCGGCACCGACCTCAGCACCCACATGCGCCAGCACATGGAGCCCTGGCTGGCCCTCCGCATGGACTGGTCCTGGCGTCGCAGCCTTCCCGGCGCCGCCGTCGCCACACTCCTCTGGTTCGTTACCACCCTCGGTTTCGGCTTTTATGTCACCCGCTTCGCCAACTACTCCCGGGTCTACGGCTCGCTCGGCGCCGCCATCGCTCTCATGTTCTGGCTGTACATCATCGCGCTCAGCATCCTGATCGGCTCCGAGTTCAACGCCCAACTGAATATCGAACGGCGAAATTCTGTAAATCCCCAAAATTCCCCGTCAGATCACACTCCCAGACAAACAATCCCGTCCGGCAGGTAGAATGGCTGTCGGACTGGCTAACGCTAGAAAAGCCAAAATAACACCAGCGCTGCGGGCTCCAGATGCCTCCGCTTTGAAGGATTGTGCACATGAACGTCAAGAACGGCGGTTGGGGTCCTGTCTCCAGCGAAAGCATTCGGCGCGCCAAGATCGTCGCCACCCTCGGCCCCGCATCCAGCGATGAAGAGACCTTCCGCAAGCTCGTCCGCGCAGGCCTCGATGTAGCCCGCCTCAACTTCTCGCACGGGTCCCACGAGCAGAAGAGCGAACTCATCGCCATGGTGCGCAAGATCGCCAAGGAAGAGGACAAACCCATCTGCATCCTAGCCGACCTGCAGGGCCCCAAGATCCGCACCGGCACGCTCGTAGACCACAAGCCCGTCCTCCTCAAGGCCGGCGACAAGCTCACCATCACTCCCGAACAGATCGAAGGCACCGCCGAGCGCGTCAGCACCGTCTTCACCACGCTCGCCGAAAACCTCAAGCCGGGCGACCAGGTTCTGCTCTCCGACGGCCTCATCGAGCTCCGCGTCCTCGAGCTCCAGGGCGCAGACGTCGTCACTGAAATCATCAACGGCGGCATGCTCGGCGAAAAGAAGGGAATCAACCTCCCCGGCGTCGCCATCAAGGTCCCGGCGCTCACCGAAAAGGACGAAGAAGACCTCGAATTCGCCCTAGCCGCCGGCGTTGACACCGTGGCCGTCTCCTTTGTGCAGACGGCCGACGACGTCCGCTACGTCAAGAGCCGCATCGCTGCTCTCGGCTACGACACCTGGGTCATTGCCAAACTCGAAAAGCCGCAGGCCATCGATCACCTTGACTCCATCCTCGAAGCCTCCGACGCCATCATGGTCGCCCGCGGCGATCTCGGCGTCGAAGTCCCACCCGAGAAAGTTCCCGCCATCCAGAAGCACATCATCCGCCGCGCCAACGAGTATCTGAAGCCCGTCATCACGGCCACGCAGATGCTCGAATCGATGATCGAAAACCCGCGCCCCACCCGCGCCGAAGCCTCCGACGTCGCCAACGCCATCTACGACGGCACCGACGCCGTTATGCTCTCCGCCGAGTCCGCCGCCGGCAAGTACCCGGTCGAGTCTATCGCCATGATGAACAAGATCATCCTCGAAAGCGAAGCTCAGATGTCACTCGAGCCTCACTTCGCGCCCACTCGCACCCGCAAATCCCTCACCGTACCCGAGACCATCTGCGAGTGCATGGCCCACTCCGCACAGGACCTGGACCTGGCCGCCATCGCCATCTTCACCGAAAGCGGCAACACCGCCCGCCTGCTCTCCAAGTACCGCCCCGAAGCCCCGATCTTCGCGCTCAGCCCCTTCGAGCACGTCGTCCACCGCGCAATGCTCCTCTGGGGCACCTACCCCATCCAGTGCGCCCGCTTCAACGGCACCGACACTCTCGTCAACACCGCCGAAGACATCCTCGAATCCCGAGGCTACGTGAAGAAGCGTCAGGTCGTAGGCATCGTAGCCGGCACCGTAACCAAGACCGGCGCAACGAACTTCATGCGCTTGCATCTGGTCGGCGACCGCTAAGAGATACAAGATTCGAGAATCGAGATTCGGAGGACTTGAACGATGAGTCGTCCTTATCGCGACTTTGTAGCATGGCAAAAGGGAATGCAGCTTTCCGTCAAAGTGTATGAACTCACGCGGACTTTTCCGCGAGAGGAGTTATACGGCATGACGAGTCAGATTCGAAG
>Ga0302315_10003269_pt1 | contig 14709 bp, 10 predicted proteins | sample III_Palsa_N3_1_FD_200532 | JGI IMG/M metagenome (GOLD analysis project Ga0302315, IMG submission 200532) | Peat permafrost microbial communities from Stordalen Mire near Abisko, Sweden - III_Palsa_N3_1 | ecosystem: Environmental > Terrestrial > Soil > Palsa > Peat permafrost | place: Sweden... | reverse complement strand
GTCTTTCCGATGCATTAACATGAGGTTAAGAATACGGGGGACCTCGTCCGATTCAGGCCTCTTCTCCCCATACTGTGGGAGAAGATGAGAGATGAGGGGTCTTTCTGGAACGTTGCGATAACAAGACGTAACCTGTAAGTTTATCCGGATAACCCCCTCATCTCAATCTTCTCCCACCATCGGAATGGGGGAGAAGAGGCAGGAAAACCCTCTCCCGCTATAAGAATGCGGGAGAGGAGAGGAAGGATTAGGAACAGCCGAGACTGGTTCCGCAAGAGAGGCACTTGTAGCAAGCTCCGCTGCGGATGGTTAGGGCTCCGCATTCAGGGCATGGCGGCGCATCAGACTGCATTCTGAACGTCTCTTTCTCACGGTCGGTAATAGTCGCCGTCGAAGATTGAGACAGTTGAGCGTGGCCGTTCCCGGCATGCGCACCGTTTTTCTTACCGTTAGCACTGGTGCTTACAGGCCGGGCTATAGGCTCCGGTTCAGGCTCCATATCGGCGATAAGGCCCACATTGGTGCGCTCTTCCTTCTGCAGGAAGCGCAGCGCGAGCCAGCGGAAGATGTAGTCCATGACCGACTTCGCCATCGGGATCTCTTTGTTGTTAGTAAATCCTGACGGTTCGAAGCGGGAATGGATAAACTTGTCTACCAGCGTGCGCAGAGGTACTCCGTACTGCAGCGACAGCGACACAGCAGTGGCGAAGCTATCCATAAGTCCGGAGATCGAAGAACCCTCTTTCGCCATGCGGATGAAGATCTCACCCGGGCTATGGGTATCGGGATAGAGACCGACGGTGATGTAGCCTTCATGGCCGGCGATGGAGAACTTATGCGTGAGCGATTCTCTCTCGTCGGGCAGTCGGCGGCGGACCGCAACGGCAGGGCCGTCGATAAGGGCGGCGGCAGCCTTTTCCGCGGGTGTCACTTCCTTCGTGGTATTCAGAGGCTGGGTGCGCTTTGAGCCGTCACGGTAGATCGCAACTGCCTTCAGGCTCAGTCTCCAGGATTCCAGATAGGTTGCGGCGATCTCATCGACCGTGGCATCCTGAGGTACGTTGACCGTTTTGCTGATCGCTCCTGAGATGAACGGCTGTGCAGCCGCCATCATCTTAATATGCCCCGTATAGTGGATGGACCGGGTCCCATTGCTTGGGCGGAACGCGCAGTCGAAGATGGGCAAGTGAGACTGGTTCAGATCCGGCGCGCCTTCGATGGTATCGTTCTCTGCGATGAAGGCGATGATACTGGCCACCTGGGCTTCGCTGTACCCTAGCCGCTGCAGGGCTTCGGGAACCGTCTGATTGACAATTTTCATCATGCCGCCGCCGACAAGGCTCTTGTACTTGACGATGGCTATATCGGGCTCGATCCCCGTTGTGTCGCAGTCCATCAGGAAGCCAATGGTTCCCGTAGGCGCAAGAACCGAAGTCTGCGCGTTTCGGTAGCCGAACTGTCGTCCCAATTCCAATGCCTCATCCCAACTCGTTCGGGCTGCGGTGAGTACCTGTTCGGGGATCAACCGCGCGTTGATCTTGTCCACATGCTCGCGGTGCTTGGCGATAACGCGAAGCATAGGCTCGCGGTTTACGGCATAGCCCGAGAATGGACCGCCAGCGTCGCGGGCGACCAGAGCGGACTGGTGGTATGCGCGCCCCGTCATAATGGCGGTGATGGCTCCAGCATAGGCTCTGCCGGCATCGCTGTCGTAGGGTAGCCCTGCCGCCATGAGAAGCGCTCCCAGGTTGGCGTAGCCAATTCCCAGGGTGCGGAACTCGTGCGATCGCTGCTCGATCTTCTCCGTGGGATAGGCGGCGAAACCGACGACGATCTCCTGCGCCGTGATGATAATCCGGACGGCATGCTCGAAGGAAGCCGTATCGAACGCTCCGGACTTCTCGTCGCGGAACTTCATCAGGTTAAGCGACGCCAGGTTGCAGGCCGTACTGTTCAGGAACATGTATTCCGAGCAAGGGTTGCTGGCGTAGATGCGGTCGGTGTTCGGGCAGGTATGCCAATCGTTGATTGTGGTGTCGAACTGCATGCCGGGGTCGCCGCATACCCAGGTGCCTTCGGCGATGCCGCGCATGAGATCGCGTGCTCGATGCTTTTCCGCAGGCTTGCCCGTGGTTCGGAACTTGGTCTCGAACTCGGTATCCGCTTCCACGGACTGCATGAACTCATCGGTAACGCGAACGCTGTGGTTGGCGTTCTGGAACGGAACCGTGTCATACGCGCCGCCTGCGACATTGAACGCCCCGGAGAAGCCGGCGTCGATCAGAGCGTGGGCCTTGTATTCCGCATCCTTCTTACAGTCGATAAACTCTTTGATGTCGGGATGCTCGATATCAAGCACGCGCATACACGCCGCCCGCCGGGTGCTGCCGCCGCTCTTGATGGAGCCTGCACTGGCATCGAGTCCCTTCATAAAGCTGATGGGTCCGCTGGACCGGCCGCCGGCTTCCAGAGGCTCCTTGGAGGAGCGAAGCGTGCTCAGGTTGACACCCGATCCGGAGCCATCCTTAAAGAGCATGCCTTCGGTCTTGTACAGATCGAGGATGGATTCCATCTGATCTTCGACTTCGTTGATGTAGCAGGCGGAAACAGCCTGACGGCGTCCCTGCCAGCCAAGATTAAACCAGACGGGGCTGTTGAAGGCGGCGTACTGATGCAGTAGGATATAGCGGAGCTCGTCGTGAAAGGCCAGAGCATCGTTTTCGGTGGCAAAATAATTACCTGCTCTCCCCCACTCTAAGATGCGGTCGGCGACGCGGCCTATGAGCTGCTTCACGGAGTACTCACGGTCGAGCGTCCCTACATGTCCGCGGAAGTACTTGGAGACCACGACATTGGTGGCCAATTGTGACCAGGATTTAGGGATCTCCACGCCCTTTTGCTCAAAGACAACAGTGCCGTCACTGCCAACGATGGCTGCATTGCGCAGCTCCCACTCTACGGTACTCCAGACATCCTGTCCTGGCGACGTGTAGCGGCGTGGAATGGCAAGGCCTCTCCATGCACGATCATCGTCCGACCCCTTTGTTGATTGTTTAGCGGTTTCAGAAACTGCCGACATCTGGCTTCCCCCTGTTTTCTTTCTAACTTTTATAACGTGTGCCGGACCACTGTCTGCTTCCGTGCGTGAGCGATGCATGGCTTTCCCTTTTAGACTACTTCTTTGGATACGACGTCAGGAACTGACTGAATTTCTTGTTGATGCGGTCTTCTTTGTTGCCCCATGCTGCTTGCGCAGCAGGTTGACGATCTCGCGGAACTGAGCGGCATCTTCGAATTGTCTGTAAACGGACGCAAAGCGCACGTAGGCAACGTGGTCGAGGCGGCGGAGGTTTTCCATAACCATCTCGCCGATATCCGACGACGGCACTTCTTTATCCAGCCGGTTTGCGAGAGTCCGCTCGGTGTCATCGGCGATATCCTGCAGTTCCTGCTCGGAGATATTACGCTTCTGACAGGCGACTCGCATCGAACGAATGAGCTTGTTGCGATCAAAATGTTCGCGCCGGTTCTGACCGTCGCGATCGGGCTTTTTTACGACCATGAGCTGCAGCTCTTCGATGGTCTCAAAGGTCGTAAACCGCCGCTCGCACGACTTGCATTCACGACGCCGCTTGATGGCTTCACCGTCCCTCATGGGGCGGGAGTCAAGGACGGCATCGTCGTCTTGACCACAAAATGGACACTTCATGAATTGTCAAGCCTTGCTCAAAAAATGTCAACATATTGTTGACCAACCTATTTTAGCACACTAGATATAGCCTGTCAAGGAGAATCCTTGTACCATGTAGATTTAAATTCCGGCCTATTCCCCCCGATGGGACCTTGAGTTTCCAGGATTGTCAAGGTCTCGACTACGACGTTTTAGCGCCTCCGTAAATTGCTTTATCAATTGTTCAAAAGAGTGTGCGATAACCGCCGTGCAAGGGGTAGAATTGCCCCATGGAAGTTCTAATTATTGGCGGCACAGGATTGATTTCGACATCGATTGCGAACCAGTTGCTGGAGACTGGGCACGATGTCACGCTCTATAACCGTGGACGCACACCCAGTCGAGTGCGCAGCGGTGCGAAGATCATAACGGGAGACCGTTCGGACTTTGCGACGTTCGAGTCTTCTTTTGCCGACAGCCGTTACGACGTGGTTGTCGATATGGTCGCATTCAAGCCAGAAGAGTCGCAATCGGCCATTCGCGCCTTCAGCGGTCGTACAGGGCAGTTCATTCATTGCTCCACAGTGTGCGTCTATTCCGGCCCTGTTAAGACCATCCCAACACCGGAGGACGAGCCTTTCCATTCCCCAGGCGGCTATGGAAAGAACAAGATCCTGTGCGAACAGGCTCTGTTCAGTGCCTACGAGAAAGACAAATTCCCGGTCACCATCATGCGTCCATCTCATTCGTACGGTGAGGGCGGCGGAATTGTCAGACCTTATGGACCCTCAGAAACATTTGTTGACCGTCTGCGCAAAGGGAAACAAGTTATCGTCCCTGGTGACGGGACTGGAATGTGGGCGGCCGCTCATGTGGATGACGTAGCCCGAGGATTTATCGGCGCGTTTGGCAATAGCAAGACGTTGGGAGAAGCGTATCAGATTACCTCTGACGAGTACTTCACCTGGAACAGCTACCACGAACAAGTCGCAGAGGCTGCAGGCGGCGTATATAAACCGGTCTATATCCCAACAGATATACTCGGACGAGTGTCCCCACAGAGATCCGGCGGCCTTCTGGAAATCTTTGCGTGGCCATCGATCTTCGCCACAGCCAAGCTTAGAAGAGACACAGGATATACCGGCCAGACCATCGACTTTGCTGAAGGAACACGCAGAGCCCTGAAGTGGCTCGACGCCGAAGGCAAGATCGCAAACAGCGACACGGATACCTACGAAGACAAGCTGATCGAAGCCTGGACCACCGCAGCTGGAGAGTTGCCAAAAGAGTAAAAACCTCAAGACGCGACCGATCTCCGGTAGGGGCTTGCCTGAGAGTTGGCGCCTTAGCGCCAGTTCGATTGCACGCCCGTCCTTCGAACCAGACAAGAATGCACAACCCGTCAAAAGGTGCTATTCGCAGCGCCTCAAGACGGGCGTGCAATCGGGCAGTGTTATGTCTTACGCGCTATCGAAGCCCATAACTTTGCCCTCAGGCAAGCCCCTACCGAAGGAAGTGTCGTGACGGTTCTCAGCGCTATCGGACGATTGTCAGCCTGCAAATCGAACGCGCCTCAATCACGACACGCCCTGGGCGATCGACGTTCAGCGCGTCCCCAGCTCGCAGCAGATGATCCTGAGGATCTCCTGTCTGCGTCACCCACGCTGCCCCCTCGACACAGTTCAGACCCATTCCCCGTACCTGGTCCAAAGACAGCAATTGACCGCTCTCCAGATGCAGTTCCCTCGGAAGAGTCGGACGGGCAATCGTAGGCATCCACCGGATCGGGCCGGCGCTGTTCCTGAAACAGACCGCATTGTCTTTCGTGTTCATACCTTATATTATGGGGACTGACACATCCGGCAAACAGTGGTAATGCCCGTCATTTTTAACCATAACAGTTAGTTATTTCATAAACTGTATGGCCATACAGTTCACTGACTGCACCTTGTACGGAGGACCTCCAAATGGTATAGTAGAAACCAGAGGTTTCCATGCAAGACACCATTGTCCCGTCCGAAGATAGACCTTCCGACGCGGCTTCGCCATTGCTTTACCAGAAAGTCGCGGAGCGCATTACGGGTTTGATCGACGGCAGCACGTTCGGTCCAGGCGACCGCCTGCCCTCCGTGCGACAGCTCAGCCGCCAGATGGATGTCAGTCTATCCACGGTCATGGAAGCCTATCGCCGCCTGGAAGATGCCGGCCGCATCGAGGCCAGGCCGCAATCGGGCTACTATGTCACGGATAGGAGTATCGTCCGGCAACCCATATTTCTGGACGAACCCGCACTCTCGCGCCCTACCCCCGGACCAACTCCAATCACCACGCGTGAGCTGACCCTCCGGGTTATGCGCCACCATAACAACCCGTCTCTTATCCCACTGGGAGCGGCTATTCCCAACCCCGCCCTGCTGCCCATCGACAGGCTCAACCGCACTCTGGCCAGGGTTACACGAAACGCAGGCCCCTTGGGACATATCTACGACCCTCCCCCAGGCTGCGAAGCGCTTCGGATACAGGTAGCGCGCCGCCTGGTCGTAGCAGGCTGCTCCCTAACGCCCGCCCAGATCGTTACCACATCGGGAAGTCAGGAAGCGATCACTCTCTGCCTACGCGCACTCTGCAAGCCGGGAGATACAGTCGCGATTGAGTCGCCGATCTACTACGGCATTCTTCAGGCCATCGATTTACAGGGACTGCGTGCTCTGGAAATCCCCACGCACCCGCAGACCGGGATCAGTCTCGATGCGCTTGAATACGCGTTGGATCAGAACGAAGTGAAGGCGTGCGTGGTGATTCCAAACTACAGCAATCCCATCGGCAGCTTGATGCCAGACGAAAATAAGCGGCGGCTGGTGGAAATGTTGGCCGAACGTGGCGTCCCGTTGATCGAGGACGATATCTATGGCGACCTCGGTTACAGCTCCGTGCGTCCAAAAGTAGCGAAGGCATGGGATAAAACCGGGAACGTGCTTCTTTGCTCGTCCTTCTCAAAGACACTTTCGCCAGGATATCGCGTAGGCTGGGTGGCTCCGGGCCGATGGCAGGAGAGCGTTGAGTGGCATAAAATAGTGACCAATCTTGCCACGGCCATCCCAACACAACTTGCTGTGGCGGATTTCCTGGCCGGAGGCGGCTACGACCACCACATTCGGCATGTCCGGCAGGCCTATGCCCGGCAAACCGCGCTTATGGGACACGCTGTCGGACACTTCTTTCCCGCGGGAACGAAAGTCACCCGACCCGCGGGCGGCTTCGTGCTCTGGGTTGAACTGCCCCCGGGATACGACGCACTCTGGCTCTTCGAACAGGCCCTCTCAATGGGGATAAGCCTCGCACCAGGCCCAATGTTCTCAGCCCGCCAGCGCTACGGCAACTTCGTCCGCCTGAACACAGCGTTCTGGTCGCCCCGTGTAGAGGAAGCGCTCGAAAAATTGGGGCTGCTAATGAGGAGCCCGCCGTGATTTCCTCCTGCTGGCACAATCACCCCCGAGACCACCCACAAAGTGGCATGGTTTCCAGCCCTGGGGTAACCATGGGGCTTCGTGTACAACGTCATGTACTAGGACATGGTTGCTCCAGGGCTAGAAACCATGCCACCAGGAATATGCCTTACCCAAGCCCCATAGTCTCCCAGTGTTCCAGGATATGCATGGCCTGCTGTACCGTCTTATAAGCCTCCACGGCGGCTTCGCCTTTTTCTCCGGTGAAATCGGAGGGGAGCCTCGTCAGGTCCCCCCTCTCAACTGCGTCTATGGATTCCTGAAGCCAGTGAGCCAGTTTGGCCCACTGCTCCTCCTGGGTTAGTTTTGGTTGGGTCATGATTGGCCGTATATCCTTGGGATCATATCGTCAAAAGACAGGGGCTCAATACCGAATACGTCGTGAACGGCGTTGCTGCTGGTTATATTGTCGCGCCCAAGATTCTTTAATTGATCCCTGGTCACCGGGGGCTTTGGCAGGATGGATTCCATAACCGTCGCAACAATTCTTAAGATTGGAATTGGAGCGTGAAGCATCGGTTTTTTAACTTTTAGCGCCACAGCCATCTTGGAGAGCAGTTCGTTGAAGGTAAGCTGCGACGCTCCCCCTACCTCGTAAGTCTCCCCTTTTGTCTCAGGATCGGCAAAGGCCTTCACCACACACTCGCACAGATCATCAATATAAATAGGTTGGAACTTATTAAGGCCGGAACCTGGCACGGGAATAAAGGGGAAAGGAAGGGGGACCGGCAGTCCGCCGTGTTTAATGAGATCCCCCATCTGTTCCACAAATTCTCCGTCTTTTCCAATAACCAGAGACGGACGAAATATCGTGTAAGGCAGACCGCTCTCCTTGACGATTGTTTCGGCCGCGAATTTCGTTCGCGAATACTCAGCAGGAGCGTCGACAGCCGTTCCAATGGCGCTCATATATACAAACTGGGTCACGGTTCCGGCGGACACAGCCCGCTCAACCACATTCTTCGTTCCTTCGACGTGGATGCGCTGGAAGGTCTGACCGTTCCGCCCTTCCTGAATAATCCCTATCAAGTGGACTACCGCTTCAATTCCGCTGAAAAGCTCCGGGGTCAGCGTGCTTTTGTCGGCAACATCAACGTGGTCGCGATAGTCTACTCCCGGTTTGCGACGCGAACCGCTGGGCAATGTACGCGATGCTCCCCGCACTTCGTGGCCCGCCGCCGCCAGTGCCTCAACGATATGGCTTCCGACGAAGCCGGATGCGCCAGTGACTAGTATTTTCAATCATACCAACCTTCTAAAGGAATCTGCCGGGACTGATTGTACAGCAGACCTTCCCTGTTGCTTGAACCGCAATATAAAACTGTCTGTTCCCAAATCCGGCAAGAAGAGAACAAATTGGACATAATTCGACGATTTCCGAATAATATTTGCCGATATCTTCGAAGTTTATATAAATACGGGTTGTTCTTGCTGGTTAAATGGTTCATAATAAGGTTTCCAGGCAGACGATCAGCCACCTATTAGAGTCAGTAATTTTGCTGACTAGTATTCAACAAGGAGCAAAGTCTTATGTTACAACTGCCCACTAAGCCCCCTAACTTACGCAAGGCCAGTAATCGCAACTATCGCAACCTATTCATTACCCAGCCCAACCTAGCCCGGCGTGACCCCCTGCAGGACGCTATTGCCCAGCTTCGTGCACGCCGCCCCGAGGAAGACAAGCGGGATTCTGATAAAGAGCGCGAATCCATGGTGCGATTCCTGGCCTATCTCAAGCCAAGTATTCCCTACTTCATTGTAGCGTCGGTCTGTGGTATCACGGTTTACCTTGTGCCGCAGCTTACGCCCATTTGTACGGGCTACATTATCGATCGGATTATTGGAGTTGGAGCGCATGGCGCCACGGGTAAGCCCAACTTCCTGTACGCCCCTATCGACTCTCTTCTTTTGCACACAGTCGGAGCACACGCCAGCAAGATACATCGGATCCAGGTCCTGATGGGATCGGTGCTCGCGTTGATCCCGTTCTGGGCTACGCTCATCTACCTGCGCGCCTTTATGGCCGGCGTGGGTGGTCAGCGCGTCATCTTTAAGCTGCGCAACGACCTTTACAACCACATTCAGACGCTGTCTTTGTCGTTCTTTTCGACCTACCGGTCGGGAAGTATCGTTTCACGGCTAACGAGTGATGTCGCCCAGGCGCAAAATTTCATTGGCAATGCCTGTACAAACCTATGGATGGACACTCTCGCGATTATTATCCTGAGTGTCGTGCTCTTCAAACTGGATGCCCGGCTTGCCCTGGTCGCCATGGCCGTCCTGCCGATCTGGGTTACGAGCGTGCGCTTCTTTGGGCAGGGCATACGCCGGCACTCTCTCTTTGTCCAGGAGGGAGTTTCCGAACTCTCAGGCCAGGTTCAGGAGAAAGTAAGCGCAGCAACCGTCGTGCAGGCCTTCACGCGAGAAAAGCACGAGATGCGCAGCTTCTTCAAGCTGCACCATGCGCTTATGTACCGCCAGTTGGTGGTAACCAGGCTTAATGCCCTTAACATGACGACGGCAAATATCCTGATCAACGCCGCTCCCGCCGCAGTTGCGCTATACGGCACAACCGAAGTGGTGGAGGGCCGCCTGAGTGTAGGCACGCTGATCATGTTCTTTGCCATGCTGGGCACCTTCTATAACCCACTGGCGCGCATTACGGACCTGGCGGCCGTTATAGCAAACTCCGCGGCATCGATTGAAAGGATCTTCCAGATCCTGGACATCCAACCCGAGATCAAAAACGCGGAAAATGCGATCGCTCTTCCCGAACGCATCGAGGGAAAGATCGAACTGCGCAATGTCAGCTTCGGCTACGGCGACGAGATGATATTGAAGAATATCGACCTGTCTGTCGAGCCTGGAGAGGTTGTGGCGTTTGTTGGCCCGTCTGGAGCAGGCAAATCTACTCTGGTTAGCCTGATCCCGCGGTTCTACGATGTGCAGGAAGGCGCTATCCTGGTCGATGGACTGAACATCGCCGAAGCCACCGTCAAATCCCTGCGCAACAACATCGGCATGGTTCTGCAGGACAACATTCTCTTCACGGGCTCGATCCAGGAGAACATTCTGTACGGGCGGCCTGCGGCCAATGATGACGAAATCGTAGATGCCGCTCAGGCGGCAAACGCGCACGACTTCATTATGGATCTCGCGGAAGGCTACGAGACTCAGATTGGTGAGCGAGGCACAAAGCTCTCGGGCGGACAGAAGCAGCGCATCGCAATTACCCGAGCCTTTCTTCGCGATCCCCGGATCCTGATCCTGGACGAAGCCACTTCCGCTCTGGACAGCGAAAGTGAGAAGCTGATCCAATCCGCACTGAACAGGCTGATGGTAGGCAGAACGACACTGATTATCGCACACCGACTGTCAACCATCCTGCACGCGGACAAGATCGTCGTCATGCAGGACGGCCGGATTGTGGAAGTAGGACGGCATCAGGAGCTTCTTGCCAATGAAGGCCTGTATTACCATCTCTTTAAGGCGCAGTTCGAGCACGCCCTATCGATGGACGCAGGCTTCTTCGACGCGGAAACTCCCGCAGTCGAAGAACCAAAGTGCGTGGAGCCTGAGAAGAAGGTCCAGAAGCGCGAAGACAAATCGTGCGGATGCGATAGACTGGCCACGGCAAGCGGCTAACCCGTAACGCAAGTCGAGCGAAGAGGGCGCAGCGGACGGCATCTTTCCGGTTCTTTCCTGCCGGGAGCTGCGCCCTCCTCTCCTACAAACGTCCCCAATGTGTCATACTAAATCGGCTTAAAACGGGAACGGGAGACTTGAAGCATGCCGCAGGGGGATAATCAGGAACTGGCGACTATCCTCAGGAACGCTTTGAGGAAGCCTCTGGGAGTGGGCGGCGATCTGCGTCTTACTGCGGCCCTCTCGGGCAAGCACCCGGCCGAAATTGTTGGCGCCATGGACAAGCTCACTCTGCCTGAGACCCTGGCGGTATTCAATTGGCTGGACAATGAACGCGCCGCCGAAGTACTCGATGAGCTTGATCCCGAAAGCGTCCGGTTCATTACCGATAACGCGCCTCAGGGACGCATCGCCGAGCTGCTGGATCACCTGCCCATGGACGATGCAGCGGAAGTTGTATCCGAAGCCGACCCGGCGAAGGTTGAAGGATTCCTTGCCGATTTAATGGCTCGAGCGCCAAAAGATGCCGAGGAAGTTCGACACCTCCTTTCATACCCGCACGATTCAGCCGCCCGCCTGATGACGGACAAGTTTGCAGCCGTTCATCCCGATATGAGCGCATCGCACGTAATGGACTACCTCCGCCAGCACGCCAGATCCTTAGAAACCGTCAACGATATCTACATCCTCGGGGATGGGCAGATCCTGTTGGGCGTTAGCACGATCAAGGAAATCTTGACCGCGGGGTTGAACCAGCCCATCCGGGAGTTTATGACGCCCGATCCGGTTAGCGTTTCGCCTGAAACCGATCAGCAGGATGCGGCGCGCCTGATCTCCAGATACGATCTTCTCACACTCCCGGTTACAGACGGCAATGGGCGGATGCTTGGGATAGTGACCATCGACGATACCATCGACGTTCTTGTCGAAAGCTTTGATGAAGACTTCCTCCGTTCCGTCGGCTCGGATGCGGAAGAGCTTGAGCGCAAGTCCCCAGTTCAAATCGCAATGCTGCGTATGCCCTGGATCATGGCAACGATGTTTATCGAGCTCTTCGCTGGCTTTGTCATCCATTTCTTCAACGCCACGTTAATCAAGTTCATTCTTCTGGCAAGCTTTATGCCGATCATCTCGGCAATCAGTGGCAACACAGGGCTTCAATCGGCAGCCATTATTATCCGTGGACTATCGTCCGGCCAGGTACAAATGCACGAGTGGCGCCATGCGCTGGCAAGGCAGATGTCCACAACAGCCATTCTCGGAGGCGCCTGCGCCCTGGTGTTGAGTATCATCGCCGGCGTATGGGATGGACATTTCGCCTTTGGTCTCGTCGTTTTCCTGGGAATGTTCGCTTCGGTAAACATAGCAGGCGTTGTCGGCACCTGCGTTCCCCTGCTCTCAAAGCGCGCCGGCTTTGACCCCGCGCTTACAGCCGGCCCCTTCGAAACAGCATTCCAGGACGTCATCGGTATCAGCATCTTCCTCAGCCTGGCTTCCGTCCTCCTAAAATGGCTGCATTAGCCTAAAACGCGCATCCCAGCATTTTCATAAAAATCTCAAATTTAATGGTATAATCTATCTACAGGGGGATACCCCCAGGGAGTATCTGTATGATTGACGGTTCTCGCAAGGATTTAAAAATTCGACTGAACAGGATCTCAGGTCAAATCTCGGGAATCGGCCGCATGATCGATGAGGATAAATACTGTGTCGACATTTTGAACCAGATCGCCGCTGCGCGCTCCGCACTGAATAGCCTTGGGATAAAGATGCTTACCGGACATCTAGAATCCTGCGTTCTGGGCCATGGCTCGGACATCGAACATTCCTGTGCGCAGCCAATGACCCAGGAAGAACTTCTGGATGAAGTGCGTGGAACACTCTCCAATTTTTTAAAGTAAGAGACGGAATTAGTAAATGACCCAAGAAGTACTGATCGTTGATGGAATGTCCTGCGATGCTTGCGTTCGCCATGTTACGAATGCGCTTAAGAATGTAGCAGGAGTGGAGTCGGCTGAGGTTAACCTCGCCAAGGGTAACGCGTTTGTGAGCTTCGATCCGGCGCTTGCCAATGTGCCGGCGTTGGTAGACGCGATAGAGGAAGAAGGGTACAGCGCCCGTTTGGCAGGCTAGGTTATGAGTGAAGTAAACATGGAACAGACCATTTCTCTGGACATACAGGGCATGCATTGCGCCTCTTGTGTCAGCAGGATCGAACGCAGCCTGCGTAAACTGCCGGGCGTTGTCGGCGGAGAAGTCAATCTAGCGACCAACCGTGCAGAGGTGGATTTCGACCCGGCTCTGGTAACCACGGATTTATTGATCAAAGCCGTCGAGAAATCCGGCTACGCGGCAACGGTTACCCCAATCTCTCCCACTAAGGCCGAAGATCCTGCCCCCGGCTTCGACCCCGCACTTTCTAACATCCTGTGGTCTGCCGGGTTGTCTCTTCCCGTATTCGTTCTGTCCATGTTCTGGATGGACCGCCCCATCGGCCTGGAATGGATGCTAGCGGTCCTGACGACTGTGGTTGTCTTCTGGTTCGGGCGTCAGTTCTTTACCGGAGCCTGGAATGCGCTCAGCCATGGCGGATCGGCCACCATGGACACGCTGATCGCTCTGGGGTCGTCTGCCGCCTACTTTTACAGCCTGGCTCAGCTTATTATGGGACGGCAAGGTCAGGTCTATTTTGAAACGTCTGCAACCATTGTCACCCTTATTCTGGCGGGACGGTGGTTGGAGGCGCGCGCAAAACAGAGGGCTTCCAACGCCATACAGGCGCTCCTCTCCCTTGCTCCGGAGAGCGCTCGCCTGGTTGGCCCCGACGGCAAGGAAGAGGACATTCTGCTTAGCCGCGTCGTTAAAGGAAATCTATTGCGCGTGCGGCCTGGGGAACGGCTGGCAACCGACGGCCTTGTGGTGGACGGCTCATCCAAAATAGACGAATCCATGCTGACGGGTGAAAGCGTCCCCGTCGACAAGAAGCCGGGAGATACGGTCATCGGCGGCACGATGAATACAAACGGGACGCTTGTCTACCGTGCCACTGCGATAGGCGCGGACACCGTACTGTCACGCATGGTAAGCCTGGTGGAACGGGCGCAGGGAAGCAAGGCGCCTGTGCAGCATCTCGCCGATAAAATTTCAGGGATCTTCGTTCCGGTGGTTCTTGTTATCGCGCTTACTACCCTTGTACTCTGGACATTCCTTCTGCACGCCCCTCTTTCACAGGCTCTGACACATGCAGTCGCAGTCCTGGTAATCGCATGCCCCTGCGCGCTCGGCCTGGCCACACCAACAGCGATTATGGTTGGTACGGGCCGCGGGGCGACACTGGGTATTCTGATCAAGAATGGCGAGGTGCTGGAACGCGCCGATAAGATCAAGTGCGTTGCTTTTGATAAAACCGGCACGCTTACGGAAGGACAGCCCGGCGTTTCGGATGTCCTCACCTTTGGCGGCATGCCCAGAGCTAAACTGCTCAGCTATGCAAGCGCAGCCGAGCGTGGATCGGAGCATCCGATTGGCCGCGCCATCGTAAAGGCAGGGAATGAAGGTCAGGCTCCGGACATCGAGAGCCGTGGATTCCAGGCCCTCTCTGGAAAAGGCATATCGGCCAATGTAGAGGGCGAGCGCATTTTAGTAGGGACTCTCTCATTGCTGAAAGAATTCAAGGTCAATATCCCCGCAATACTTGAAATGCAGGCCGCACACCTGGAGAAACAAGCCAAGAGCGTCGTGTACGTGGCCATAGGCGCGGAAGCGGCTGGAATAATCGCAGTAACGGACCGTATACGCGCCGGCGCAAAGGAAGCCGTGGCGCGTCTTAAAACCCTGGGGCTCGATGTCGTTATGCTGACCGGGGATTCTCCGCAAGTCACTATCGCC
>Ga0302315_10003268_pt1 | contig 14710 bp, 9 predicted proteins | sample III_Palsa_N3_1_FD_200532 | JGI IMG/M metagenome (GOLD analysis project Ga0302315, IMG submission 200532) | Peat permafrost microbial communities from Stordalen Mire near Abisko, Sweden - III_Palsa_N3_1 | ecosystem: Environmental > Terrestrial > Soil > Palsa > Peat permafrost | place: Sweden... | reverse complement strand
GTGACGCAAAGACGGGAGAGACATTGATCGGGGCGAGCGTAACGGTGCCCGGGCGCATCCATGCCGGAGTAACGACTAATGCCTATGGTTTTTTTTCCATATCGGCGCCGGACGGAGCCGTCACGCTGGTTATTACTTTTGCCGGTTATGTGCCGGATACCCTGGCCGTGACCCTGACCCAAAATCTCACCCTGAAAGTGGGCCTTACCCCCGGTGAAAGCCAGTTGCAGGAAGTCGTCATCAATGCCGGCCGGAGAAATGATAACGTGATCAAGCCCATTACCGGCGTGCAAAAACTGACCACCAGCGAAGTAAAGGACATCCCGGTGCTTTTCGGAGAAAAGGATATTCTGAAAACCATTCAGCTCCTCCCGGGCATCCAATCAGCCGGGGATGGCAACACGGGCTTTTATGTGCGGGGGGGCGCCTCAGATCAAAACCTGATATTACTGGATGAGGCTACTGTGTACAATGCCTCTCACCTGTTAGGGTTTTTCTCCACCTTCAATTCAGACGCCATCAAAGATGTGACCATCTATAAAGGCGGGATGCCGGCGGAATACGGGGGGCGGCTGTCCTCGGTACTGGACATCCGGATGAACGACGGGAATAATCAAAAGTTCGGGGTCAGCGGGGGAATCGGACTCATCGCCTCCCACCTGAACGTGGAAGGCCCCATTAAAAAGAAAAAAGGGTCTTTTGCCATCAGCGCCCGCAGGACTTACGCAGACCTTTTTCTGAAATTGTCCCACGATAGTACGACCAGGAACAGCAGCCTCTATTTCTACGACCTGAACCTGAAAGCCAACTATGCCTTTGACGATAAGAACACGGTATATCTTTCCGGGTATTTTGGAAAAGATGTCCTCGGACTGAAGGACCTGTTCGGCCTGAACTGGGGAAATGCCACGGGAACGGTACGCTGGAACCACGTATTCAACAGCGGCTTATTCTCTAATATGTCCCTGATCTACAGCAGCTATGATTACAATATCCTCATCAATTCCAATAACGATAATATCACCATTGCCTCCAAAATAAATGACCTGCACCTGAAAGAGGACTTGCAATTCTATATTAATTCCGTGAGCAAGATCAATTTCGGGATAGACGTCATTCACCATACCTTGTCTCCCGGCATTATTAATACCTCCGCCAGCTCCAGCTTCAATTCACTCGACCTGCAAAAGAAATACTCCCTGGAAAGCGCCGCGTACGTATCCCACGAATGGTCCCCAGGCAGTAAATGGAAGATCAATTACGGCTTACGCTTCACCGTTTTCAGCGTATTCGGGCCGGGTAGTTTCTATACCTACGATTCCTCCGGCAATACGCTCGACACCGCTTCCTACAAATCGGCGCAGATCGTGAAGACATATGCCAACCTGGAGCCCCGGTTCTCCGCCAGCTACCAGTTGTCAGATCCCAGTTCTATCAAATTTTCTTATACCCGGAACGTCCAGAACCTGCACCTGCTCTCCAATTCCACTTCCAGCAGCCCTACGGACCTCTGGGTACCCAGCAGCAATAACATAAGGCCGGAAATAGCCGATCAGATAGCCCTGGGCTATTACCGGAATTTTTCCAACAACGGGTACGAATTCTCCACCGAAGTCTATTACAAGATCCTGCAGGACCAGATCGATTACAAAAACGGGGCCGAGCTGATCGGGAACGAAAACGTGGAGTCCCAACTGCTGTATGGACAAGGGAGGGCTTACGGTCTGGAGCTGTACCTCAAAAAGAAGTTTGGAAAGCTGACAGGCTGGATCAGTTATACCTTGTCCAAAAGCGAGCGGAAATTTCAGGACATCAACGCAGATACCTGGTTCAACGCCACCCAGGACCATACCCATGATCTTTCCCTCGTGGGTATCTACAAGGCCTCCAAAAAGTGGACGCTGTCCTCCACTTTTGTATACGTGACAGGGAATCCGGTGACCTGGCCCGATGGGAAATACCAGGTAAACGGACAGGCCGTGTTCCTGTACAGCAACCGGAACGGATATAGGATGCCCGCTTACAACCGCCTCGATATAGGGGCCACCCTGGAAGGGAAAAAGACGGCCCGGCACGAGAGCAGTTGGACCTTCTCCGTGTATAACCTGTACGGCAGGGAAAACCCCTATACCATCACCTTCCGGACAGATCCCAAGGATCCTTCAAAAACACAGGCAGTGCAAACTTCCCTGTTCAGGATGGTACCTTCAGTAACCTATAATTTTAAATTTTAATGGCCATGCACTTCTCCTACTTTCGATATACCCTTTCAGGGATGCTGCTCCTTACAGGGATGGCCTGTCAAAAAGTGGTGCACCTCAACCTGAATACCACGACTCCCCAGATCGCCATTGAAGGGGAAATAACGGATCAGCGTCCTCCCTACCAGGTAAATATCACCACCAGCGTGGACTTCTATTCGGATAATGTCTTTCCTCCTGTTTCCGGGGCGGCCATCCAGGTAAAAGACAGCACGGACAATATCTCAGATACCCTGATAGAAACGTCCCCCGGATGGTATACCACCCAGCATTTTCCAAAAGGAATACCGGGGCATACCTATTCCTTATTTGTGTCTTTGCAAGGCAAGGTGTATACGGCCGTCTCCACGATGCCATTGCCCGTAAACCTGGATTCCGTGAACTACCAATCCTCCAACCTGTTCGGGGAAACAACCATCCGGCCCACCCCTTATTTCCAGGACCCGCCCGGGATAGCCAATTATTATCAGTTCGTAGAATACATCAATAGCGTACGCCTGCCCAAAGTCTTCCTCTTTGACGATCGCCTTTCTGACGGCAGGTATATCTCCGAGCCCATATTAAACGACACAACAGATCATTTATACCCGGGAGATACGCTTACCCTGGCCATGTATTGCATAGACAAGCCCGTCTGGACTTATTTAAACGAAGTCAGCCTCATCACCGACGCCAATTCGCAGTCCAGTGCGCCGGCTAACCCGCAAAGCAATATAACCGGGGGGTGCCTGGGTTATTTTAGCGCCCATACCGTCAGTGAAATGACCTCCATTATACCTTGAATCTCCCAATATCGCACCCATTTTAACTTAAATACCCTAAAAATGAAAATATTTTGATAATATTGGTAAAATGAAAATTGTCCAGTTCACAATACCAGTAGCCGGAGAGCATTCCGTGATCGTGCAGGAGGATATCCAGAACTGGTTTTACGAGCATTTACACCGTCACAACGAAACCCAGATCACCTGGATACTGAAAGGAGAAGGAACGCTCATAGCAGGCAATTACATGCAACGTTTCAAACCGGGGGATATCTACATACTGGGCGCCAATCAGCCCCACGTTTTTAAAAGCGATCCTGCTTATTTTGATAAAAGGAAGAAAAAGGAAGTCCATTCCATTTCCATCTTCTTCAACCCCAAAGGCTTTTTCAAGCCCATACTGGAATTACCCGAAATGAAGTCTGTCAGTAAATTTGTGGATACCACCTTCTTCGGATTACAGGCCCATTACCTGCACCAGGAAATACTCTCCGCCAATATCCTGGATATAAAGAACAAGAGCAACGCCGGACGGCTGGCCGCCTTTATCGAAACCCTGCAGTTCATGGCCGGGTTGAAAAAATGGAAAAGCCTCTCTACCGAACTGGCGGAACACAGCATTTCCGATTCTGAAGGATTGCGCATGAACGATATTTATCAGTATACGATGTCCAACTATACCGATAATATTTCTTTAAAGACCATTTCCGACATAGCCCACCTGACTCCACAAGCATTTTGCCGGTATTTTAAAAAGCATACCCTGAAAACCTATGTCAATTTCCTCAACGAAGTCCGCGTCAGCGAAGCCTGCAAAAAATTAATGATCAGGGATTTTGAAAGCGTCTCTTCCGTGGCCTACCAGACCGGATTCAGCAACGCGGTCACCTTTAACCGCGTGTTCAAGAAGATCACCGGTAAATCTCCCCGCCAGTACAGTAAGGAATACAACCAGAACGTGGAAGGTTAAAATTATTGTACGCCATTCTCCTACTTCTTAAAAAGCCTCACGAAAAAAAACGAGACATTTATTTTTTTTATTAAAGATGTCTATATACATTTAGAAATATTATATTTCTAATATAATATATTAACTTGCAAAAACGTAATTAAAATTGAAATCGTCCAACCATTACAGTATCCTGAAATTGGCCTTGGAAAGCGGAAAAGTGCAGTCCATCAGGGAGATCCAGGAGTACGTACCCATCACCGTTTTGACCGTTGACATGCAGCTCAACTACAACACCCTGAGCAAGCGATTGCTGGACCCGGGGAAGCTGACCATAGGGGATGTGAATAAGCTTGCAGCCCTGGTAGGCGTGGATTCCGTGACATTGTTCCGTCACATTGAAAAGGACATCCATAAAAGGAAATAAAAAAGAGGGCAGCTTTCGCTGCCCTCTTTTTTGATTTTCCGAAATGATATGACTTGTCAACTACTGTGCATCCCACCATACTCTGTCGGTGATGGCAGCCGTTTGTTGGGGCTGGGGATTGCTGGTAATCTCTGTCAGGGGATACAAGAATCTGCGGGGGATCGATGAAATGACGGCATTGGGAACGATCGTCAGGGTAGGATATCCCGTCCTGCGATAATCCACATAATCTTCCATGGAGAAATAATTAGCGTTGGCCTTCTCTTCCATCAGCCATTCGTAGGCATTAGCGGCGGTAAGGGTCCCGCGCTGGGCCAGGTAGGCCTGACAGGCAGCGGAGGTCGTATCTAATCCCAGCTTCTGCATATGGGCAGTGATGCCCAACCGGTAGGCGGGTGTGGCTGCTGCAGGACCGGATTGGATAAGGAGGGCTTCCGCCTTCAGGAACAGGGCCTCCGTGTAATTCAACACGTAACCCGAAGAATTGGCGCTGCCGTAAAAAGGGCCCGGGTTAGAGAAATCCAGCAGGGTAAGCACCCCTGATGCGCCCATTTGCCTCCCGGAATCCAATCCGGTATTGGGTGCAGGGGCTACCATCAGGGCCAGGCGAGGGTCATTCCGGTTGACGAGGGAATCCACAAAATTGGCGGATAATACCACCGTCGAAGTGGAGGCCGTACTATAATTCTGGTACAAGGGATTCTGGGCGCTGGAACTTCCGGAATAAGGGAAGGCCATATCGTCCGAATTGGATTGCATGGCGTTCTGCAGGGCTGTCAGGGCCAGGGCTGCCTGCGCACTGGCCGTATAACCGGGGGCCTTGGTCAGGTGCATATAGAACCGGGCTTTCAACGAATAAGCCGCCTTGATCCATTGAGCGGAAGCCCCTGCGTAAAAGTAATCGTCGGTGCCGGGCACCAGGCCTGTCGTAGTATTCTGCAGGTTCTGAATAGCGCTGTCCAGCATTGATTGCAGGTCCAGGTAGATCGTATCCTGACTGTCGTACTTAGGGGTCAGATTGGCATTCCCCTGGAAGGCCTGGGAATAAGGGATGTCTCCCCATAGATCCGTGGCATTCCCCAGCGTGTAGGCCATCAACACCTGTGCGATACCCGCATATTCATAGTTCTTATCTGCCAACGCCTGCTGCTTCAGCAAATAGGTATTGATCATCGTCGTGGCATAGAAGTCCGTCCAAAAACCACTGAAATTACCGGAATTGACCTGGTATACGTCATAATTGGGTGTTTCCTGGTTTTGGGATACATTCTGGGTCCATGCATTGATGTACATGGAAGTGCCGCCGCCGGCGATCAGGGAAGACACGGACGCCTCTACAGGACCCAGCATCAATGACTCCGGTACCGTGGTCGGACTGCTGTTGCTGGTATTAATATCCAGGTACTTCTTACAGCCCGTGGATGCCAGGATAAGCAGGAAACCTATAATTGGAAATTTGATTGTTCGCATTATACAACTCATTTAAACTTGATCAATAAAAGTCATTCTCAGAAACCCACCCTCAGCGTAAAGTCTACCGTACGGTTGGAAGGGGTGGAATAGGAATAGTCCCCGATGGAACTGTTCCCCGATCCCCATGAATTGGTTTCCGGATCTCCTCCTGTGAAATTCCCTTTCCAGATAATGAGGTTCTTGCCGGTCACGACAAACGTTACATCCCTCAAGGCAGTATGGGCCAGCAGGGAGTGTTTCAGGGAATAAGAAAGACTCACGTTGCGCAGCTTGGTATAGGAATCATTTTGAATCAACGCCTCGCTGACAGATGAAATGGCCCTGAAGTAGGTTTCAGCTGTGACAGATTGGGTATTGGCCTTGCCGGTAGCATCGCTGATGCCCGGTACCACCCTATCCTCACGGTGCAGCGTTCCAATGGCTGTACCGTAAAAATCTCCGTAATAATCGCTGGTATTTGAAATATCCCCGCCTTTCTTCACGTCGATAAAGAAGCTGAATCCAAATTGCTTATACCGGAAACTGTTGGTGATACCTCCTGTCCAATCCGGGGAGATATTCCCGATAACAGCCGTACTTGTCGCAGAACTCGGATCGTTGTAAGGAAGTCCGTCCGAATTGATCCTCAGCTGACCGGTAGCGGTCCTGGCAAAGGTCGACCCATAAAGAGCACCATAAGGTTGGCCGGCAATAGCATAGATAAAACCTACCTCAGTATTGGGTAAGCCCGGAGCTACCTGTGTGACCAGGTTACGCAAACGGGTATAGTTGATGGTCATATCCCAACTGAAGTTCCTGGTTTTTATCGGGGTAACCGTGACCAATGCTTCCACCCCATTTGTTTTCATTTGTGCAGAATTGAGGGTAGTACCGGTATAACCAGTGCCGTTAGAGATAGCGGCTCCCGGGACAATCCCTTTGGACATATGACGATCAAAATAAGAGGCCTCCAGCCCGATACGATTATCGAGCAGTTTCATTTCCAGGCCGGTTTCAAATTCCTTCTGCAACTCATTCACCAAAGTTGAATTCCCGAGTGTTTGACTGATCTGAAAGCCATTCTGACCGCTGTATGGGAAGGTGAAAGTGTTCAGATAGCCGCCGATGGCTGCCTGGTTGAACCCTGTTTGATTGGCGTATGGCTGCACGTTATCATTTCCTACGGAGGCGTAGGAAACCCTCACCTTGCCAAAATTAATGGCTTTTTTCAACGAGTTGGGAAGCACCTCAGAAAAGATGAATCCCATAGCGACAGCGCCGTAAGGGTAATACTGTTTTTCCAATACGGAAGTGCCATCTTCGCGACCTGATAGGGCAAGTACCAGCACCCGATTAAAGTCTATATCCGCCTCTCCGTAATATCCCACCTTCCTGTCCAGGCTATAACTGTCATAATAATTGACGGAAGAAGCGTTGTTGATATTGTAATATCCCGGGATAGAAAGCGACGATCCATTGGCGTATCCTGACGATAAGTATTTGGTCAAGATATTATCCCCCAGAATCAAACTGGTATTGAACTTCCCAAACTTCCGCTTCGCCTGTATGATAAAGTCATTGTTCAATTGGCGACGGAATTCCCGGTCCGTTTGGATATACCCGTTCCCATGGGCAATATCCCCGATGTTCACATGGAAATCGTGCTGGTCAGTAAAGATGTCTCCCCCCAACCTTTCCGTAATCGATAACCAGGCAGTCGGTGTGTAATTAAAGGTGACGATGGGTACGACCCTGTTCACCACTGACGTATTCAGTTCATTGTTGACCAGCCAGTACGGGTTGTTCCGGGAGTAGCGATACAAGCGCTGGGTACCGTCCGGGTTTTCGTAAGGCTGGGGGTTATAAGAAACTGGCATGGTTTCCACGGTCACCTGGGGGCTGGTCAAACCATAACCTTCCGGCAACTTATGGGTTTCTCCGTACGTATACGCTACCTGGACCGTAGCCGTGAGGTGGTCTATGATCTTGGTGGTATACTTGGAGAATATACTGTGGCGTTTGTACTCATCGTCTGGCACTGTTCCTTGCTGGTCGAAATAGGAGTAGGACATAAAGTAACCGGAACTGGCTCCCCCACCCCCGACACTGATCGTATTATTGGTGGTTTTCCCTACTTTAAAGAACTCTTTGAAAGGATTGTAACTGGGGGCCTTTACTCCATTGACCGTCAGCGTGTCCATTTCGGGTCCCCAGGAACTGCTGGTTTTATTGGTGTTCCCGTCGTAATACACACCCAGGTCACCCTGCGCATATTTCATTTGTCTTTCCGGGTAGATGGCATAATCCAGGGAAGCTTCCGTACTGAAATTAATAACAGGTTTCAAATTCCCTTCCTCTCCCCTTTTCGTCGTAATAAGGACCACCCCCCTGGCGCCTGCCGACCCATAAAGGGCGGTAGCAGCAGCTCCCTTCAACACATTCATGCTTTCAATGGTGGAGGGATCAATATCGGATAAGCGGTTTGTACCGGCCCCTCCGTCAGGGGTCCCACCCGTTTCTTCATTACTGATGGGCACTCCGTCCATCACGATCAGGGCCTGGTTTTCTTCTAGTAGAGAAGTGGCCCCCCGGATCACGATCCGTGCAGACCCTCCGGGCGTTCCCGTGGAATTGGTGATCTGCACACCCGCTATTTTACCGGTCATGGCATTCAACAGGTTGGGCTCCTTGGCCTTAACCAGTTCGTCCCCTTTTAATTCCTGGGAACTAAACGTCAGGTTTCGTTTCTCCCGTTTGATCCCTACCGCAGTGACAACCACTTCGTCCATGGACTTACTGTTCTTTTCCAATTTGACGTCCAGGGCGTGTGCCGGGTCCGCTTGCAGTTCTTTTGCATCATACCCCAGGGCGGTGACGATCAGGATCACGTTTCCCTGCGGCGCCTTCAGGGTAAAGGAGCCGTCGTCTTGGGTGACGGTGCCCTTGTTGGAATTTTTAATCCGGATGGTGGCCCCTGAAATGGGCGCCCCGTCCGTTCCGAGGATCCTTCCCCTGACGACTTCCTTTTGCGCAAAGGAAGCCAGGCTGCCCAACAGACAAAATAATAGAAGGACGCATTTTCTCATGTGACAGTTCATACGCAAATTTTAGTGAATGACAGTTGTAATAATAATATGTAGCAGCAGGTCCTTCTCAGTAACAAACGTGTCAAATGTAACCCCACATTACCAACTTCTCTAGTTACCCATTGGCCATTACACATCAAAAATTAACCAAACGATAATCCCGCCCTTCCGGCCGCTCATTTTGGATAAAAAACAGGATTTCCCTTTCTGTAAGGGGTTTCAAGGGATTGCAGGAAACAAGGCAGGCCCTGGCCGGGTAGAAAGACGGGAGTTAATTTTTGTAAAGAACTCATTAATCCTGATAAGCATATGCAAATACCCGTTACTTAATTTTGCATCGCTAGTCAACGTTCAGGCACAACTAAACTACGGTTCAATGGCAATTGTAAAATGGAACGGTGTATTTCCGGCTTTGCTTACACCCTTTACTGAAAACGATCAAATAGACGTACCCCTGTTCCGGAAAAATCTGGAAGCCCAGCAACAGGCCGGGGTCAACGGAATTATCCTGGGAGGCTCGCTCGGTGAAGCCAGCAGCCTTTCCAACGAAGAAAAAACGGAGCTCCTGCAGCACAGTAAAGAGCATCTCCAGGGCAGCCTTCCCATTATCATTAATATTGCCGAACAAACCACTAAGGCCGCGGTATTGCTGGCCAGGGAATCGGAAAAGAACGGGGCGGATGGCCTCATGCTGTTGCCTCCCATGCGCTACAAGGCGGACGACCGGGAAACCCTGGCGTATTTCAAGGCAGTTGCAGGCGCAACCGGGCTGCCCATTATGATCTATAATAACCCGGTGGATTACAAGATCCTTGTCTCTCTGGACATGTTCGAAGAACTGGCCGGGATGGAGACGATCCAGGCAGTGAAAGAATCTACCAGGGACGTGTCTAATGTGACGCGCATGCTGAACCGATTTGGGGACCGCTTTAAAATTTTATGCGGAGTGGATACCCTGGCTTATGAAAGCCTGTGCCTGGGCGCACATGGATGGGTAGCCGGATTGGTGGATGCCTTTCCCAGGGAAACCGTGGCCATCTTCCGGTTGGTCAAGGCGGGGCGGTACCAGGAAGCCCTGGATATTTACCGCTGGTTCCTTCCCGTGCTGGAACTGGATATCCATTCTAAACTGGTCCAATATATTAAGCTGGCCGCCAGTCGTACCGGGATCGGCTCGGAACTGGTCAGGGCTCCCCGGTTGATCCTGGAAGGCGCTGAAAGGAAAGCTATCTTGCAGGTGATTGACGAAGCCCTGTCCATGAGGCCGGCTTTACCGGAAGGTTTATAAAAGAGGTCCGCTTTGGCGGCAGAGGATTATTCATGAAGAAAACTTTTTTTTGCATAGACGCCCATACCTGTGGCAATCCCGTAAGGCTTGTAGCCGGTGGAGGGCCCGTCCTGGATGGAAAGAACATGAGTGAGAAACGCCAGCACTTTCTTCGGGAATTCGATTGGATCCGGAAGGGATTGATGTTTGAGCCCCGGGGACATGATATGATGAGCGGCAGCATCCTCTATCCTCCTCACGACCCCGCCAACGATGTTGGTGTCCTCTTCATTGAAACGAGCGGCTGCCTGCCCATGTGTGGTCACGGCACCATAGGTACCATTACCATTGCTGTGGAAGAAGGCCTGATCGTTCCCAAAACACCCGGTTTTATACGGATGGAAGCCCCTGCAGGACTAGTACTGATCGAGTACCTTCAGGAAGGGAAAAAAGTCCGGAGCGTCAAGCTCACCAACGTAGCTTCCTACCTGGACTCAGAAAGTCTTCCGGTGGAATGCCCCGACCTGGGCTTGCTTCATGTGGACGTGAGTTATGGAGGGAATTTCTACGCCATCGTAGACCCCCAGGAGAATTTCAGGGGATTGCAGCATTATACGGCGGGCCAGTTGATTGGTTGGAGTAAGGTGCTCCGCGACAGGATCAATGAAGCCTACACGTTTGTGCACCCGGACAATGATACGATCAGAGGCTGTTCCCATATTCTTTGGGCGGGTTCGGTGCTGGATCCCACTTCCACCGCCCGGAACGCCGTATTTTACGGGGACAAGGCCATTGACCGTAGCCCCTGCGGTACCGGCACTTCCGCCCGCATGGCCCAATGGTTCGCCAAGGGTCGGCTAAACGAAGGAGACACTTTTATCCATGAAAGTATTATCGGCTCCCGCTTCACCGGCAAAGTAGAAGGCGTAACCCAGGTAGGCGGGAAACCGGCTATCATCCCCAGCATTGAAGGGTGGGCGCGGATATTCGGATATAATACGATCAATATAGATGACGAGGACGACCCGTACGCGTTCGGCTTCCAGGTACTTTGATTTCGGCCGAGGGGCTACTATTGAATGTAGCCCTCGGCCGAAATCCGCTAATGATGGCCCTTCGGGCGCTGTGCCCGCAAGGGCAGGACCGTCAGGTCGGTGGCCGGCTATTTTCACCGCTTCGTTCCAAAAATATAATTATGCATGCAATAGTGATCGGTGGTGGCGTGATTGGTTTATGTTCCGCTTATTATCTCCGCAAAAACGGGTGGGAATGTACGGTCATAGACAAGTCCGACCTGCAGGACAACTGTTCCTACGGTAACCTGGGGATGATCGTGCCAAGTCATTTTGTACCCCTTGCGGCGCCCGGTATGGTGGGACAAGGTATCCGATGGATGTTTGATTCCAAAAGCCCCTTTTATGTCAAGCCTTCTTTGGATCCGGCCCTGATCTCGTGGGGATGGAAATTCATGAAAAGCGCCACCCAGGCAAATGTGGACCGGGCCGCTCCCTTTTTAAGGGACCTGAATGTATATAGTAAACACCTGTATGAAGCCCTGGCAACGGAACCCGGTTTTGACTTTTCCCTGGAGAAAAAGGGGATTCTGATGTATTACAAAACAGAAAAAGTGGGAGCCGAAGAGATCCATCTGGGTGAAAAAGCGGTCGCCATGGGGCTGGACGTTGTTTCTCTGGACAAGGCGGGTGTGCAAGCCCTGGAGCCGGGCATAGCATTGGATATCCTGGGGGCGGTACACTACCGGAGCGATGCCCACCTCTACCCTAATAAATTAATTCCTCAACTGATCCGGCACTTGCAAAATAGCGGGGTTATCATCGAAACCCATACACCGGTTACCGGCTTTTCCAGGGAAAACGGACTAATCAGGGAAGTCATCACCCCCTCCAAGGTTTTCAAGGGCGACCTGGTCGTGCTTACCGGCGGATCCTGGTTGCCCCAGCTCTCCAAACTGGCAGGGGTAAGTATTCCCCTGATGCCGGGCAAGGGATATTCGTTCACGCTGGATCAACCGGCACAGAAATTGAATGTACCTGCCATCCTCTGCGAAGCCCGGGTGGCCATTACCCCTATGGATGGAAAGATGCGCTACGGAGGAACGATGGAAATCGCGCCCGTTAACGATACCATCCGGATGAAGCGGGTCGAAGCCATTGTGTCTTCCGTTCACCAATACTTCCCGGATATCTCCCTGGCTGTTCCGGAGAAGAAAGATATATGGTATGGCTTCAGACCTTGCTCACCCGACGGATTACCCTATATTGGCTATGCAAAAGGGGTCGGCAACCTGGTCATAGCGGGGGGACATTCGATGATGGGCCTGAGCCTAGGACCCGCGACGGGAAAAGTGGTGGCCGACCTGGCCGACAAACGGACACCCGAAGTCCCCATAGAAGCCTTCAGGGCTGATCGCTTTTAGTTTTTTAAACCGATATGCTTATGTTAAGATTGCGCCTTCTCATCGCCTTCCTTGCGGCGATGTCGCTTTTCTCCCTGTCCGCCTTTGCCCAGACAGATGCCTTTATTCCCTGCACTCAAATGCCTGAGATCATACAACTGTTCCGGGCGGACCATGACGCCCTCGACCGGTTCTATTTCGTGACCTTCTCCCCTGAAAAAGGCAAACGTTACCAGGATCTATGCACGTCTTACCTGGATAAACTCAAGGGGGTGGATTTTGACGCCCTGCCAACCGGTTGCAGAGTGGATTATATCTTGTTCCGGAGAAACCTGAACGAAGAGATCCATCGCTATGCGGAAGAAGCCAAGGCTTATGCCGCCCTCCACGACACCTGGTTCCCCTTTGCGGATACCTTGTACAACTTTGAAAAATTACGCAGAAGGGGGGTACACCTCCACGCCCAATCATTGGCTGCCGATTTTTACGCCATCACCCGCCAGATAGAAGCCTTGCAGCACTCTTTGGCCACCGTTACCCTAGGCGTGGAAGATGTTCGCAACGCCCGGCAGATCATAGAAGGCCTTCAGTATGCCGCAGGCAGCATATTCAAATTTTACAACGGCTACGACCCGGACTTTTCCTGGTGGGTGCCTGGACCCTATCGCCAATTGGATAGCCTGCTCACCGAATACAGCAGCGCCTTTAATGACAAACTGAACAACAAAGCCCTGCAAAAGGATAGCAGCGGCATCGTGGGTTATCCCATCGGGAGGGCAGAGATCCTTCGTCAGCTCCAAGGGGAGATGATCCCCTATTCACCCGAAGAATTAATAGAGATAGCCAACAAGGAATTTGCCTGGTGCGACAAAGAGATGCTGAAAGCGTCCAGGGAGATGGGCTTCGGAGACAACTGGAAAGCGGCCCTGGAATCCGTAAAGAACACCTACGTCCCTGCCGGGGATCAGCCCACTGCCATGATGGACCTCTACAACGAATCCATCAGCTTCCTGAAGGCCAAGGACCTGGTGACCATTCCGCCTTTGGCCGATGAAACCTGGCGCATGGTCATGATGAGCCCTAAGCAACAATTACTCAACCCTTTCTTTTATGGAGGAGAAGAATTCAGCATTTCTTACCCCACCAATACGATGGATTACAATGACCGGATGATGAGCATGAGGGGCAACAACCCCCATTTCAGCAGGGCGACTGTCCATCACGAGCTTATCGCAGGCCATTACCTGCAGCAATTCAGTTGTGAGCACTATAAAAAATACCGGAATTACGAGTACGAGACGCCCTTCTGGACAGAAGGATGGGCCCTGTACTGGGAAAGACTGCTCTATGCCCTGGACTTCCCAAAGTCCCCCGAAGACAGGGTAGGCATGCTCTTCTGGAGAATGCACCGTTGCGCCCGCATTATCTTCTCTCTCAATTATCATATGGGTAAATGGACACCCCAGCAGTGCATAGACTTCCTCGTGGACAGGGTCGGACACGAGCGGGCCAATGCCGAAGGCGAAGTGAGGCGGTCCTTTGTAGGAGGCTACAGCCCCTTATACCAGGTGGCCTATATGATTGGCGGCCTCCAGTTCGAGGCCCTGAAGAAAGAGCTCGTTGACAGCGGCAAAATGACCTACAAACAATACCACGACGCCGTCATGCATGAAAACAATATGCCCGTCGAAATGGTCCGCGCCATATTAACGAACCAGCCGTTAACCAAAGATTTTAAAACCAACTGGAGATTCTACCCGCTATAGTGAACGCCAAAAAAAGTAGCAGGCCACCCGCTCGCCCGGAACAAAAGCGGGCCTCCGGCCCGCTGGCTGTAAGCCATAAGACGTTTTCCGGCGGCGGCCTACATTGCCCAAAAAGGCCGCCGCCGGAACAAAAGCGGGCCTCCGGCCCGCTTGGCTGTAAGTCATACGCGGTTTTCGGCGAGCGGGCTACATTGTCAAAAGAGCCCGCTCGCCGAAAACAAGGGTCCGCAGCTAGACAACTGCGGACCCAACTCCTGCTAATTAAAACCAATGAATGCAAACTTAACCCTCGAGACTTGAAACTATATGATGAGCCTTAACC
>Ga0302315_10003265_pt1 | contig 14723 bp, 14 predicted proteins | sample III_Palsa_N3_1_FD_200532 | JGI IMG/M metagenome (GOLD analysis project Ga0302315, IMG submission 200532) | Peat permafrost microbial communities from Stordalen Mire near Abisko, Sweden - III_Palsa_N3_1 | ecosystem: Environmental > Terrestrial > Soil > Palsa > Peat permafrost | place: Sweden... | reverse complement strand
AACTGGTGTCCGCCGCATTACCTGCCACACGGAAAGTAGTTTCGGGTGTTGTTGCTGCCGGTATTGCTGCCCCGGTGTATGCTGCTTCGCTAAGCTATTTCGATAACTTCCGCACTGCACGCATGCCATCTAACTTAACACAGGCTCAACGCGATTATTTTGGTGCCCATACTTACGAACTGGTAGGTAAAGAAGGTGTGTTTCATACCCAATGGGTTCCCAAAAGCGATCATTAATTAAAATAAAAAATTTGCCGATTAGCACATATTATTATGGACTCAAATAAAAATCAGCCTACCGTATTCGTCATATTTGGAGGTACTGGCGATTTAAACGCACGTAAACTGGCCCCAGCCTTGTATAACCTGTTTTTGGATAACTGGCTGCCTAAGCAATTTGCCATTATTGGCACAGGGCGCACCAAACTCTCAGACGATGATTTTCGCAAGAAGCTGATGGACGACATTAACCAATTCTCGCGCAGCGGGAAGGTTAAAAAAGAAAAATGGGATGAATTCTCCAAAAATCTTTATTACCAGGTATCGGATATCAACGATTCTGAAACCTATAAAGAGTTTGGCAAACAGATAGAAACCCGCGAAGCGGAATGGAAGGTAAAATCGAATGTAATTTACTACATGGCCGTATCGCCTAACTTTTTCCCTATCATCGCCACAAATATTTCAAAAGCTAAACTGGCGGAAGATCCGGACAAAGTGCGGATAGTAATTGAAAAACCATTCGGCCACGATCTGGAAACTGCAAAGGAATTAAACACCTTATTGGCCGGTATATTTGACGAAAAGCAGATTTATCGTATAGATCATTACCTCGGTAAAGAAACTGTGCAAAATATAATGGCGTTCCGCTTTGCCAACTCCATACTGGAGCCTATATGGAACCGTAACTACATCGAGCACGTACAAATTTCAGTAACCGAACAATTGGGCGTTGAAGAACGCGGCGACTATTACGATGGCGCGGGTGCCCTGCGCGATATGATACAAAACCACTTGCTGCAATTACTTTGTTTGGTAGCAATGGAAACCCCGGTAAATTTCAGCGCCGATGAAATACGCAACCGTAAGGTGGATGTATTGCATGCTATGCGCAAGTTCTCGCCTGAGGATGTACGCAACTCGGCAGTACGTGGCCAATATGGTAAAGGCTGGATGGAGGGTAAGGAAGTTGCAGGTTACCGCGATGAGCCAAAGGTAAACCCGGATTCAAATACCGAAACATTTGCCGCCCTTAAATTTTTTGTCGATAACTGGCGCTGGCAGGGTGTACCCTTCTATTTACGCACAGGCAAAAGATTGCACCAATCGGCATCTGTTATCAGTATACAGTTTAAGGATGTTCCGCACAAGGTATTCCCTGCCGAAGCCGCTGAAAGCTGGCAACAAAACAGGCTTATCATTAGTATACAGCCCGAAATGAGCATACGCCTTCAGGTACAGGCCAAACGCCCTGGTTTAGATATGGTATTGAATACTGTGGATATGGTGTTTGATTATAAAGGCACCTACAGCAGCCAGGCACCTGAAGCTTACGAAACTTTATTGCTTGATACCATGCTGGGCGACCAAACCCTGTTTATGCGCGGCGACCAGGTTGAAGCTGCATGGGAACTGATCATGCCGGTTTTAAGCACATGGGCCAACAAAAAGAGCCTCAACTTCCCTAATTATTCGGCTAATTCATGGGGCCCTGAGAGCGCTGAGGCTTTAATAGCCCGCGATGGTTTTACATGGTTCTCATTACCGCTTAACGGTAAAAAATAACAGCGTATGAAATTAGATATTTTTAAATCTCCGGATGATGCACTGGTAAACCTGGCTACATATTTTGTAACCCTGGCCGAACAGGCAATAGCCCGTGATGATAAATTTTCAGTAGCGTTATCGGGCGGCAGCTCACCAAAAAAGTTATATGAGTTATTAGCTTCGCCTGCTTTCAATAAAAAAGTAGACTGGGAAAAGGTTTATTTCTTTTTTGGTGATGAACGTAATGTACCGCAGGACGATAAGGACAGCAATTATCTAATGGCCAAAATAGCCTTGTTCGATCCTTTGGATATTGATGATTCAAACATCTTCGCGGTTGATACCAGCCTGAGCCCTGTCGAAGCTGCTGAGGAATATTCAAAAGCTATCAGCCTGTTTTTTGATGATGAACCACAACAATTCGATTTAATATTGCTTGGTTTGGGTGATAACTCGCATACCGCATCATTATTCCCATATACCGATGTATTGCACGATACCTCGGTATCGGTTAAATCTGTTTTTCTGCCCGAGCAGCAGGTGTACCGTATAACTTTTACTGCACCATTAATTAACCAGGCGCACCACATTGCCTTTTTAGTGTATGGCGAAGGCAAAGCCATTGCTGTGCACCATATACTGGAAGACGAACGCGATATTGAAAACTACCCCGCGCAGTTAATAACCCCGGTTAACGGTGATGTACGCTGGTTTTTAGATACTGCGGCTGCAGCTAATTTGAGCAAAAGCGAATAAGCGTTTCGATATTATAATTTTTAAAGCGATGGGGTTTCCTATCGCTTTTTTTATTTTTTAACTTTTTACTTTTGTCATCCTGAGCGCAGTGAAGGATCTATCCGCGGTCCTCGACACGTGCCAGGTGGCAATGCGCTTGTAGAATAGATGCTTCGTACCTCAGCATGACATATCTAAGTCTGACTTTGTCGAAGACATGCTGGTAGGCATCTACCCGCAGCTTTTAATTTTCAAATGCCCTCACTCTCCAATCTATAATCAGCATTATCATAATAATTAATAGCCTCCACTAAAATCAAATTAGGCACCCAGCTCAAAAAGGCAATAATGATATAATTATGCGGAAAGCTTACGCCACTCCCAAAAATGGTGAACAGCCATATATAGAACCGCAAGGTTACGGCAGCAAAGGCAAGCCCATAGCTGCGGCGCATCATGTTAACATGCGCATTAATCTTTCCGTTTTTTATTAATGCCCATGCGGCAGCTGTAGTAATTATCCAAAGTGTATTCTGAATAAAAAAAGACACAAACACCCAAGTGCCGCGGTTAATAAAAAACGTCATGACATAGGCGCCAGGTGCCGAAAAAAACAGTACGCCGAATACGTATAGCTTACCCAAAGCTTTGTGCAGCTTGCGGTTAGTGTACACCTTTTTTGAAAATTGGAAGAAACCCGCCAGCAAAATAATGCTGCTGCCAATAATATGGCAATAAAAAGCAGGCATATACCACCCGGTTTTTATGGCTGCCTGCTTTAAATGCAGAAAAACAGACTGGTTTTGATAAAGGGCATATTGATAAATTATTCCAAAACATAATATCAATATCCAGAGCAGCGCAAAATAGCGGAGTGCTTTTGCCATTATTTTGCTGCCAGCAAATTAGCCGACCCCATTGATTTTAATTTTTGAACTATTATACTTATCAATTGTAGTTAACGAATCATCAACATTGGTATTTCTAATGGTATCGTCATATCTATTAAAACGCGATTCAAATACTTGGTTCCATGCATCATTCTTAAACTTATAATTATAGGAGGCGTATATTTCGTTCTTCATGTATTCAAGCATCGATTTGGTAACATGGTCGGTAGCCTTGCCGTTAACAACATAGCAACCTTGCATATATGAATCATCCATTTTTACATATTTTGTAAATCCAAATATGCGTCCATTTGGCAAGGCTTTTAGTTTTTCGTTCTTAATATAAAGATAGTGATAGTAAGGGACCTCATCAATGGTATCAGCTAATGTTTGTTGTTGAACTTCTGATGTCGTTTTAAATTCATACAGCGAATCATTCACCTCCCGGATGGAGTTTTCATCGCACGATGTACTTATAGTTGGGATACCCTCTTCACCTCCCATGTATAATTGTACGTTGAAACCTAAAAGCCTGTTTTGTTTATTATCTACAACTATAACGTTTTTAGCTTTATTACTTTCATATAAACCAGATCGCCCATCAATAAAGCTGCTGTAAATTGAATAAAAGGCACTTTCTAACCATGAATCGGTATTTTGCTTATAATTGTTAAATTCGATTTTTAATGAAATGAATCCGTCAGGGTCATCCGCTTCTTCCCCATTTAATTTTCTCAAAGGGTTACGTAAATCAATAAACTGATCCTGTATCTGCAGATCGACAAGGTATGATGGCGAAATAATAAGCGAGTTAAAATTATCACGAGAGTTATATTCCATTATATTTTTTGAGGTTTTGTCAGATAATGTATAGGTATTGCCATATATTTTAATTTTTTTTAATCCATCCCCTATTTTAAAACCGGATATTTTCTCAGTTACCGTAGAATCTGCCTTTAGATAAAAATAATCGTCCCCATTCCGCAATAATGCAAGGTTTTCAGTATCATTTAATGGGAATATCTGGTCGTAATTAACCGGCAATACCAGTTTTCCGCTTGTTGAATAAAGGCCGCGTTTAGCGCCCTTTTCTACCTCAATCATCCCGTCAATAGTGCCCCCAATATTATGTATCAGGTCATATTCTGGTGGAATAATTTCTTTCAGGTCCGAATTAACCAATCCCATTTTATACGTTGGCTCATAATCAGCCGATTTTTGATCGCCATAATAAAACTGGTTATTTAAAGTGCCTTTTATAACATAAAAATAAGTTTTATCGCCTACGTGTTCAAACCACAATACACTATCATAAACCGCTTTCAGGCTATTTGCCGTTTTGAACGAAGCCAGGGTTATTGCACTGTAGATAGCAGTTTCGGGCACTGTTTTATCCCTTATCAGGTTGGCATAAGCTATATAATCCTTTATAAACAGATCGCTTTTTACTTTTATGATCTTATACTGATGATCGCCCACTTTATGAATGGTAAATGTTATGGATGATATTTTTTCAGCAACGCTATCGCCAAAAAAGCTAACCGGTACCCGCACAACAGTGATTTCTGCATTACCGGAAAGTATTTTATTATCCTGCGGGTTGAACGTTACTTTGAAAGTTGCTGCCGACTTTCCGTTTAGCCCGGTCTGCCCCGATAACAGGCTAATAAGCAGCATCACCGTCTTTGGATTTTTAGGCTTATCGAAATAGGTAAGGGCAGTGTCGGTATGTCCACCTTGCAACGCATTATTAAAGTTGGTTAAAAACTGGGTTATATCGCCCTTGTCGGCTTTGCCAAAGTATTTAAATTTCACAAAAAAGAACGCGCAAACTATTACAATTATACACGCTAATATGATAAATAGTGGTTTAGTTTTCATAATACCAATATAAATATTTTTAAATAATTCACCGGTTTTTTAGTAAGTATCTAATTTACCTGCTGATTTCCAGCTTTCAATTTCAAAATATGTAAAACATCTATATATTATCACATAAATATAGATTTTAACTATACTATATAAAAAATATATATAAATCAACTATTGCCGATTTTGTATATTTGAAAACAAAAACATACGAATATGATAACTATAGGACAAGAATTTCCAAAATTTTCAAAAAAGGCCGTTGTTAGTATCGAGAAAGGAAAAGAGTTTGATACCTTAAACTCTGACTATCTGACAAATGACGATAATGTGTGGACAGTGATGTTTTGGTGGCCAAAGGATTTTACTTTTGTTTGCCCTACTGAGATTGCCGAGTTTAACAAAAATTATACTGAGTTCCGTGATCGTGATGCCCGTTTAATTGGTGCCTCAACCGATTCTGAATTTGTACACGCTGCATGGAGAAGGGACCATGATGATCTGCGCGATCTGAAATTCCCGATGCTTGCTGATACTTCAAAATCATTAGCCGAAGAATTAGGTATATTAGAGCCAACTGAAAAGATTGCCTATCGCGCTACCTTCATTATCGACCCAACCGGGATTGTACGCTGGGTATGTGTAAATGACCTGAGCGTTGGCCGTAGCGTTAAAGAAGTTTTGCGTGTGCTTGATGGCTTGCAAACTGACGAACTTTGCCCTTGCAACTGGGAAAAAGGACAGGAAACCCTTACCGTATAATTCATCTACCTATGCGTCCCCGTGCTTTTGCGCGGGGATTTTTTATTACATCATTTTTAATAAAACAACTATGAGCGAGGTTACAGAAACCATAAACGAACTATTACAAAGCATTGGCCTTGATGCCAATTATCGCACCGAAAGCCTTACCCTGCTCGAACAAGGGGAATCACGTTATCTGCGCGATTTTAAACTCAATTTTACCAGTACACTAACATCAGAGCAACTAAGCACAAAGGAATGCGCTTTGCTGGGCTTAAGCACGGCTATCAATAATAATAACAAGCCTTTAACTTTATATTTTACCAAATATGCCGGAGAGCAGGGCGCTACTGCCGCCGAAATCTCGGACGCGGCCGCTTGTGCATCGTTACTGGCATCAAACAATGTGTTTTACAGGTTCAGGCATTTTACCCAAAAAGAAAAATACAACCAGATACCTGCCCGTATAAGGATGCAGATAATGATGAGACCTGCAACCGGCAAAGAGTTTTTTGAACTGATGAGCCTTGCTATTTCGGCTGTTAATGGCTGCGAATTATGTGTAAATGCACATGAAGATTCGCTGATAAAGCTGAGTACTACCGAGGAACGTATTTTTGATGCGGTACGTATTGCATCGCTTGTAACAGCTACCGGGAAGATTATCTTTTAAGTTTTTTTCTAAAAAGAGCAGTTATCCACATAAATTTCACCCTTTTTTCATAATGTGGATTTTATTAGTGAATAAAATTTGTATTTTTTAATTAAAAACTTCTAATTTTATGGCAAGATTAAACAAACCCCGCTTTCCCATAATACATTTTTTAAATTAAAAAAAGGAACTGTGTCTTTGTGGGGCAATACCAAATTTTAATTGTTAATTTTTTAAAAAAAAGAAGACCGTCCTGATTAATATCAGGGCGGTCTTTTAATTTATAAGTACGGTATTAATTAGTGGGCATCTGTAGCAGCTTTCATTTTACGGAAAGGCTGTAGGAACAGCAATGGTATGGAGAATAACATCACCAGGCCCGATATCCAGTAAGCATCTGCATAAGTTAGCAGCAAGCTTTGTTTAATAACCGCACCTTCTATTGCCAGGTATGCCATATGCGTAGCATCGCTTAAAGATTTTCCCTTTGACTCAAAATTTTGTACCAGCATATTAAAGCGCTGTATAAAGGCATTATTATATGGATTAATGTTGCTTAACAGGTTATTACGGTGTACACCCTGGCGTACGTGAATAATGGTTGTTAACGTTGCTATACCAAATGCACCGCCTAACTGGCGCATCATGTTATTTAAACCTGTTCCCTGCCCAATTTCCACGCCTTTAAGGTCGGCAATGGCTAAGGTGGTTAGTGGCACAAATAAAAGCGCCATACCTACACCTCTAATAACCAATGGCCAAAAGAAATCGCCTGTGCCTGAATTGAGCGTTGATTTACTCAGCATAGTAGTGAAAACAAAGAACAAAAACATGCCTATTGCCGCCATAAACTGTGCTGGTATGCCTTTATTAAGCGCTTTGCCAATAAACGGCATCATCAATATGGTACACAACCCACCCGGGAATAATATGATACCCGTTTGCTCTGCCGAGAACCCGAGCAGGCTTTGGCAAAATATGGGGAATACAAACACTGATCCGTATAGCCCAAAGCCAAGTACGAACGAGGTGAACATACCCACGGCAAAACTTCGATGCCGCATTATGGCGAAGTTCACTATCGGGTGGTCGGTACTAAGTTCCCTCCAAATAAACAAGAGAAGTCCTAATACTGCCGATATGGTAAGGATCAATATATAAGTTTTTGAAAACCAATCTTCCGATTCACCTTTTTCTAATATGGTTTGTAAACTACCAACCGCAACAGCCAGTAAGCCAATGCCCCACCAGTCTATGGGTTTACCTTTTCCATCCCTTGGCGTTGTTCGCACGAAGGTATAGGTCAGGAACAATGCAAGCGCACCAACAGGTATGTTTACATAAAATATCCATGGCCATGAAAAATTATCGGTTATCCAGCCGCCAATTGTAGGCCCTACTGTCGGCCCTACTACTGCGCCTAAACCAAATAGGGCAGTAGCTGTACCAATTTGCTCACGTGGCCAGGTTTCTATCAGGATAGCCTGCGATGTTGATATTAAACCACCACCGGCAACACCCTGAATAATCCTGAATAAAACCAGTTCATCTAAACTATGTGCATTACCGCATAAAAACGATGCGATTGTAAATAGCAGTATCGAACCCATGTAGTAATTTTTACGGCCAAAGAAGCTGCCTAACCAGCCCGACATTGGCAATATTATTACGTTAGCTACCGCGTAGCCGGTTGTTACCCAAGCCACATCTTCTAATGTTGCGCCCAGGTTCCCCTGTATCTGGGGCAGGGATACGTTTACTATCGTGGTATCAATAAGCTCCAACAAAGAAGCCATGATCACCGTAATAGTAATGATCCACTTTCTAAAACCTTGTTCAGCCATTATTTTTAGTCTTTATATATAACAGAAACATTTACGCTCATACCCGGACGCAGCTTAGCCATTGTATCCTTATCAGCATTGATCAGGATCTTTACAGGCACACGCTGTACTACCTTTACGTAGTTACCAGTAGCATTATCAGGAGGCAATAAAGAGAATTTAGCCCCTGTAGCCGGCGAAAAGTTAAACACAGTACCCTGTAATTTTAATTCAGGATAAGCGTCAACTTCAATATCAACCTTCTGGCCAACGCGTATTTTATCTAATTGTGTTTCTTTAAAGTTTGCAGTTATGTAAATGCTGTTATCGTTTACAATCGAGAACAGGGTTTGTCCGGCTTGTACCAACTGGCCTAATTGTATGTTCTTTTTAGATACGATACCGCCTGCTGGCGCTGTAATAGTGGCGTATGATAATTGCAGTTTTGCAAAATCAACATCAGCCTGGCGTTGTACTACACCGGTGTTAGTTACATTTAACTGGTTACGTGTAGCGCCAACTTCTTCCTGTGCAGCTTTATACTGATCATTAGCGGCCTTGTAATTTGCCTGTGCAACTTCAAGATTTGATTTTGCCTGGTCAAACTGTTGCTGTGTTATAGAACCGTCTTTAACAAGGTTGGCATAACGCTGGTAATCTTCACTAACCTGGTCAAGCTTTGCTTTAGCTGAAGTAACACCTGCTTCGGCAACAGCTGCATTAGCTGCATTGGTAAAAATTTGTGATTGCCCTACGTTTACACCTGCGCTTGCACCTTTTTGTGCATCAAATGCTTGTTCAAGCTTTACTTTGTAATCGCGGTCGTCAAGCTTTACCAATACCTGGTCTGCATTAACGTGCTCATTTTCCTGAAAGTATATGCTGTCAACATATCCGCCCACGCGGGCAACTACCGGGCTGATGTCGCCATCAATTTGTGCATCATCAGTATCTATGTGTTTACTGAAATATATGTATTCTTTTATCCCGAAAATAATACCGCCTATAAGTACTATTCCTAATATGATAGGAAGAACTTTGTTAGATTTCTTTTTAGGTTCTTGTTCTTCGGTGGTGTGTTTCTGTGCCATTTTATTTAATTATTGAATTATTGATTGAGTGAATGAGTGATTTTTGTTGTGAGTGAATCTGCACATCGGCATATCTACTCATCTGCACTTCTTTTTTATTTGTTAAGTTTTCCGGTTGATTTTAATAAAGTATAGTAAGCAAGGCCTGCATCAGCTTTTGCCAGTGCAAGGTTTATCTGCGCTTGGTAAAGCAAAGTTTCGGCATCTGCACGATCAGTAGCTGATGCTATATTGCTTTTGTATTTTGATGTCAGTATGTTACTGTTTTCGTTTGCCTGATCGATAGATGTTTGCAACAGTTTAATCTTATCAAGCGCGGTAATATAGTTTTGATAATTTTGGTTTACCTCGTTCCTGATATTATCTGATGTTATGCCCTGGTTTACAGAAACCTCGTCGCGTTGTATGTTAGCCTCAGCAACTTTGTTTTTGTTAGTCCATAACGATGAGAAGTTCCACGATACGGTCAATCCTACTGTTATTGGTGTGATATAATTGCCTGTTTTCGGCAACGGATCAGCGGCTGCATCCACATAATAACCTGCTGCCGATGCTGCAAGGGTTGGCAATGTGTTTGCCTTTAAGCTTTTAATGTTGGTTTCAGCAACACGGTTACGCAAATCAAGCTGCCTTAATTCCTGGCGGTTTACCAGCGCACTATCAACATAAGCAGTAAGCGGTTGTATAGCTTTAGTGGTATCAACAGCTACTTCATCAATATTTAACTGGGTAGTTTCGGGCAGGCCTAATAAAATATTAAGGCTGTAGTTGATGATCTTCCTGTTGCTTTCCAGGTCAATACCGTTTAGTTGTATGTTGGCCTTTTGCAATTCAAAGCGCAATACATCATTTTTGGTAACCAGGCCCTGGTCAAGAAACCTTTGCGACTGGTGTATCTGCTGATCGATTGTCTCAATATTCTGCTTAACAACCTTTATGCTTTGCAATACCTTATATAGGTTATAATAAGAGCTTATAACATCATAGGTGATCTGATCTTTATTATTATCAGCATCAAGCCTTGCAACCTGCGTAAGCAATTCAGTCGACTGCTGGGCATATTTTAATTTCCCGCCTGCAAAAATGGTTTCATTTATTGATGCGATACCTAAATAAGCATTTGCATCGGCTGGCAAATGGATAACGTCCTTACCAAAATCAAGTGTATTGGCAGGTATTTGTGCGCGGTAATAGGTTGCGCTTACATCGCCGGTTGGCAGTACGTTATCTTTTGCCTGGTTGTACTGCGAAACTGCTTCATCTATTTTTGATTGAGACAGCTTTAAAGTTTTACTGTTTTGGATGCCCAATGTGATGGCTTCCGGTAAAGTAATTGTACGGTCTTGCGCCGATGCTCTGTTATCGGCAAATATTATCAGCAGCACAGCAGCGATTACGGCCACTACCGATAATTTAAACAGTTGTTTGTGAGATATATTAATTTGTGTGTTCATGTTCATTTACTAATAAATAAGATTTTAATAAGGTTTTGAAGAATGATTTCAGGTGCGGCTTTAGTTTATCCTCAATATTTTTTTCGTCCAGAATATCGTAGCCCAGCAATTTTGACGACATAAGCGGGGTATTAATTATATAATTTTTGGTGCCATACAAAGTTGCAATAATCATGTTCATATTAATACCCTCCCTAAACTCGCCTTTGTCAATACCTTCCTGCAATATTTTTTTTAGTTCGCCAACATTCTTCATTAGTATGTCAATGATCTTATCCGAGAGATCAGATCTTCTATTCATACCCATTTCCTGGTATAATAATTTTTGAAAGCAGTTGTTGTTAACTACCTTTTCGCTGTAGATATCTATATAGCTTTCCATTTTACTCCACGGCCCCAAACTTTCATCGTTACCAATATTTTGCAGGATATCTTGAAAAGAAGTGATCTTTCGGTCAATGATCGCGATAAACAAACCCTCTTTTGAGCCGAAGTAATAGTTCAGCATAGCCATATTTACGCCTGCTTCACCCGATATCATCCTGGTGGAAGCACCGTCGAACCCCATTTCAGAAAACACGCGCTCGGCGACGTCTAAAATGTGGTCTTTTTTATCTATTTTATCTTTTTCCATTATTTTAACACCACAAAGTTAATCAAACGATTGATTAATGCAAAATATTTTTTATGTTAATGACAATTTGCTGATAATCAAACGTAAATCGGCCAATCAACCGATTAGTTTATCTATTAAAAAAAACTAAAATCATTTAATTGTTTTATTCTCATTACAATAAATATGCCCGTTCATCATTCGCTATATTTGTTTATTATGAAGCGTATTAATATTATAGCGATACTTTTATTTATTTCGGGTTCCATATTTGCGCAAACCGCGCCCCCTGCCGACCTGGCAACCATCGAACAAAACTTTAAAAAACTGAATGTGCTGGGCAGCGTATTATATGTGGCGGCGCATCCGGACGATGAAAACACCCGCTTATTAGCCTACTTTGCGCAGGAAAAGCATTATCGCACGGGCTACCTGTCGTTAACCCGCGGCGATGGCGGCCAAAACCTGATCGGTAATGAACAAGGCGAACTTTTAGGGCTGATACGCACACAGGAATTATTAGCAGCACGCCGCGTTGATGGCGCTGAACAGTTTTTTAGCCGTGCCAATGATTTTGGCTTCAGCAAAGGGCCGGGCGAAACTTTAAGAATATGGGATAAGGAAAAAGTATTAAGCGATGTGGTTTGGGTGATACGCAAATTCCGCCCTGATGTGATCATCTGCCGGTTCCCTACCACCGGCGAAGGCGGGCACGGCCATCATACCGCATCGGCCATACTGGCGCAGGAAGCATTTACCGCAGCGGCTGATCCAAAACGTTTTCCTGAACAATTAAAATATGTACAGGTTTGGCAGGCAAAACGTTTGCTTTGGAACACCTTTAACTTCGGTAGTGTGAATACCACCAACCCCGATCAGTTTAAAGTTGATGTAGGGGGTTACAACCCGATACTGGGCAAAGGCTACGGCGAAATTGCTGCCGAAAGCCGTTCTAACCATAAAACGCAGGGCTTTGGCTCAGCAAAAACACGGGGCGATGCGGTGGAATATTTTAAAACCATTTTAGGCGATGCGCCAAAAGCCGATTTGATGGATGGCGTAAATACAACCTGGGGACGAACAGGTAACGAGACGATTGGAGATGATATAGCGGCTATAAACAGAAACCTTGACCCGGAGCATCCGGATAAATCGGTACCAAAATTAGTTAGTTTGCTGGGCCGGGTGGAAAAGGTACAAGATGTGTATTGGAGGGACTTAAAAACTAAAGAGCTTAGTGAACAAATAGCGGCTTGTGCCGGATTATGGGTTGAATGTTATTCAGCTGCGCCGGTTTATGCGGTTGGTGATCTCATCCCGGTTAACATGCAGATAATTTTAAGGTCGAAAACCAATGTAAAATTGGACATTATTCATTTACCGGTTGTTGATCGCCCGTTACATATCACAACGAAGGAGGCTGATGCTCCGCAATATCAAAATGACTCATTGAATAATACGGTTAAAAGCTTTGCATATATTTTTCAAGCCGATTCCATAACTCAACCTTATTGGCTTAAACATCCTCATAGCATTGGGGCTTACAATGTTGATTATTTGGATACCATAAATAATGTTGCACAAAAAACCCTACCCGAAAATATTCCTGGTGTTATTGGTGTTAGTTTTTATATCGACGATAAATATGTTTTTTTAGAACGCCCTATAGAATACAAATACACCGACCCCGCACGCGGCGAACTTTACGAACCATTAGTAATAGCCCCGCCGGTAACCGCGAATATTGATGCCAGGGATTATATTTTTAATTCCAATCAATCGCAAATTGTCGGCATAAAACTAACGGCCTTTACTAAAGCCAGCGGCAGTATCAGCATAAAACCGATAGATGGCTGGAAAATAACGCCCGATAAAATTGATTTTAGCAACAAAAATAAAGGCGATGAATGGGAAGTTTCTTTTAATGTTACACCAATAAGCGATCAGCCTAAAACCAGCGTTTTTGAAGCAGCGGTAACAGCTAACGGCGAACAATTTTCAATGGGGATAAAAACAATCGCTTATAACCATATCCCTACCATTACGCTATTCCCTCCAGCGCAGGCCAATCTTATTAAGCTTGATCTTAAAATTGAAGGCAAAAAAATAGGCTATATAGCAGGTGCAGGAGATATGGTGCCCGATGCTTTGCGCCAAATTGGCTATGATGTACACCTACTCACCGAAAATGAGATCATGAACGGCGATCTTTCGCAATACGATGCCATTGTTACCGGCGTTCGCGCCTATAATGTGAATGACCGCCTGGTTTATGAACAGCCCCGCCTGCTCGATTATATAAAGAACGGCGGTAACCTGGTAGTGCAATACAATAACAACAACGGATTGGTAACTAACCAGATAGGCCCATACCCGTTCCGCCCGGTAAACCAGCGGGTTACTGACGAAACGGCCAAAGTTACCGTTTTAGACCCTGCAAATGCAGTGCTCAATTATCCCAACAAAATAAACGACGATGATTTTAGTGGCTGGATTCAGGAACGCGGCTTATATTTTGTAAGCGATATCGACCCTAAATACCAAACGCCATTAGAAATGAACGACCCGGGCGAGCGCCCCAATAAAGGCTCATTAATTGTGGCAGGTTATGGCAAAGGCAGGTTTGTTTATACCTCGCTCGATTTTTTCAGGGATTTGCCTGCCGGGATACCGGGTGCATACCGCTTATTCGTAAATTTACTGAGCAAGCCCCAAACAGTAACACCTTAATTAGTTGAATTTTTTTTGATCACATATTGTAATACAGCATTTAATCAGCTACTTTTGCAAGGCTGTAACAATTCATATTATGAAACACCACGAAAAGGAAGAAGTTAAAAACTACGATTATGTTTATTACCTGGTAGGCTTGGGTTCAGGCATTTTTACAGGTGCCATTTTAGATAAAGGATTAATTTGGGCATTGGTTGGTGGTGTTTTAGGTTTACTTTCAGCAGGGCTTTTCCTGGCCGTTTTGGTTAGGGGCCGCGAAGACGTATAGTACCAGAAAAAATATTTTTCTATAATAAAGCCAGTCGTACAACACCATTGTATAGCTGGCTTTTTAATTTAAAACCATGAAAAAG
>Ga0302315_10003261_pt1 | contig 14726 bp, 21 predicted proteins | sample III_Palsa_N3_1_FD_200532 | JGI IMG/M metagenome (GOLD analysis project Ga0302315, IMG submission 200532) | Peat permafrost microbial communities from Stordalen Mire near Abisko, Sweden - III_Palsa_N3_1 | ecosystem: Environmental > Terrestrial > Soil > Palsa > Peat permafrost | place: Sweden... | reverse complement strand
GCGAAGGTACTGGCATTCCCAGCACCTGTTGTTGCAGCTCCTATGGTTGCTATGGCCGCTTAACAGGCGTCCGTCCGGAGGTGAGCAATATCCGTCGAAAGACCATGCTTACAAGGTGCCCTGTACACAGAAATGTGTCTGGGGCATTTTTGTTTCCCGCTACAATGTCGGTAGGCAAGTCAATGCTCAAAATCAAGGGGAGACTGGTTCAATGATTCAACCTACCATCGGACGTGTTGTATATTTTCATCCGGCTTTCGTACCCGACAGCGGTACGAACGAAGTTACTCATGCGGCCATCGTAACTTATGTCCATGGTGACACGTGCATCAATCTTGCTGTGTGTTCGACAGCAACGGAGTACCGTATGCCCAGACATCGGTGTTCCTGTACCAGGGTGATGGACCAGCGCCGGGCGGTAAGTTTGCAGAATGGATGCCGTTCCAACTCGGACAGGCAGCACTCACAGCAAAGCTGCTGGAGTCAGCTGCTATCCCCGCTATCCAGACCGATCAGGCTGATAGCAAACTGACTACTGTCGTCGACGATTCGAATGACGACTCAGCCGCCCCGGAGACAGGTGTCGTTGATACAGAACCCGGCCCCGTTGATATCACTGCCGAGTCCGGACGCGGTTAGACGGTCGTTACTAGGGTTTGCTTAGGAGGGCTGAGGCGGGGTTGCAACCGTTTCAGCCCTTTGGTTTTTGCATCGTGACTTACTGTTGAGCATCTGATAGAGATGAGTTTGAAAAGTAATGCAAGAGTGAGGAACTAATGAGCTTTGAAAAAATTCCGACAAGAGTAATTCGACGTGTGCCTCTAGGCGATCTGCAAGGAAAAATTCAATCCGTCAGCGTTACCCATTCACAGATCATGCAGGAAACTGAAATTGATTTCCTATTCGAACGTGTCAGTTTTGGTAGGGCTGCATATAAGTGTCGAGCATGTCTCGATAACGATATACAGGCAGACTCTTGGCTGGTACAGAGTCCGACTTTTAGTTTGGTAGACAAAAACGGTGATCCAATCGAGGAGCTGCCCTATACCGTTCAGAGGTGGTTTGCTGCTCATACCAAAAGTCACTCAACAATGTTTCAGTGGGCGAAGGGAGTGATTGCACGTGGGAGATGAATCGGAAGCACTAGAGGATCAGATTGGCTGGGGCCAGGAGATCGACGAACAGTTCACCCATGCCCGTATACAGGCTCTGCTGACGGCCTACGATGCATCAGGACGCATTCCGGCGTTCTGCTATGCCAAATGCCCCGTGTGTGGCTGTACGTTCACCAAAAAGGTCAAGGCACAGCGATTCTGTGGTCGTAAGCGCCGGGGCCAAAGCACTTGCCGGGACTACTACCATAACGCTACACATCCGGCACGTAGGGAACGTGCAATGCAGGTATTGCGTCGTCAATAGTAAGTTGAGCATCTGATGTGTATGGCTTACAAAAAGCAATTCGTGATTGAAAAACGCAAGGCTGATGGGAGCCTTGATTTCTCTGTACCTCAACCTCCGTTTTTCATTGGATCTGAGGACGATATATGTCAACACTATTTCAAGAATACGAGTGCTGAGATTCATGGTGGAGCTGCATCCATGGGGACCATCTATCTCTGGTACAAAGAACAAGGATTTGAGATCAGACCTAAAACGTGGTAACTAACCAACAGAAAGATAAAAACATGCGAACAGTAAAGATTAGTAATGAGGCACTCGCCATCTTGTCAGGCTGCAAAGTAGAGCAGCTTAAGCTGTCAACGTCCTTAGTAAAAATCGTATCCGGACAACTGGAGCGAAAACTGTATACGGACGTTAACAAGGTGCTGGAGGAGATCGGCGGTAAATGGTCACGATCAGCCAAGGGCCATGTGTTTGAAACGTCTGTGGACGTAACGCGCGAGCGGCTGGATGGTGTGATCCTCTCAGGTGAGATCGCCCCTCTCAAAAAGAACGGCTGTTTCTGGACCCCTCCGGCACTTGCAGCGACTGTAGCCGCGTTGGCACGCCTGAGACAGGGTCAACGTATCTTGGAACCCAATGGCGGCTCAGGAGCGCTCGTGGATGCGATTCTGGACACGTTAGGCACGCCACACATCAGTACGACGATTCGGGTACTGGAGATCAACGAGAGTTTGGCTGTTCAATTGCGGGATAAGTACATCGTCGATCAACCGACTGTAATTGTCGATCAAACTGATTTTCTGACATGGACTTGCGAAGCTCCAGAGTACCTGTACGACCGGATTGTGATGAATCCGCCGTTTGAGAATCGGGCGGATGCAAAGCATGTGCTGCATGCATGGTCACTACTCAAGCCGGGCGGTTGGTTGGTCGCCATTATGAGTGCTGGAGCTGGATTTCGGCGCGAGGACGAGTACCAGCAGATCCGATTGTTGATTTCACGCTACGGTTCCATTGAAAAGCTGCCTGAGGGATCATTCAAGGAATCTGGTACGGGTGTCAACACAGTTTTGGTGATATTGGACAAGCCGGAGGACTGGAAAGTCTAGTTTCTGTCGATCGACAACTTTATGTTGACAACTTTCTGTTGAATCCAACTTTCTGTTGACGCATCCTATAGATGTGAGCCGTGGAGGGCTCCAAAAATGGCTAAGGAAACTGGTGAGATTGTTCGGTTAGAGGATTTCTTTGAGGGACGCCGGGCGTCGGGTAAGGTCCATGTTGACAATCTGATCGTGGTTCCTGGCCATAACCCTCGCGATTTCAGCCTGCGTAAGAATCTTGAGCACGTTGAACGGCTGAAAGTGTCGATTCTTTCCATAGGCTTGTTGGAGCCGGTTTTGGTGCGGTTCGACGCCGGAACCAAGACAGCTTATATCGTTGACGGTGAGAGTCGTTACCGGGCGGTAAAAGCAGCGGTCGCCGAAGGACACAGCGGTTACATCGATGTCATCAGAACATCTGAAAAGATCGTATCTGAGGAGCTGGCAACGATTCAGGCGCTTGAGGCCAACACTGGCAAGCACATTACGCAGTGGGAGGTCGGATCACCTTATGCGAAGTTCCGCAAGTGGGGATGGAGCGATGATCGTATCGCGACACAGTTCCAAAAGAGCGCCCGGTACGTCCGCGATGCAATCGAGCTGTCCGAGGCTCCCAGCGACATCAAGCAGGCTCTGGACAATGAGGAGATCACGGTTGCTGTGGCTCTCAAGAACCTCCGCAACAAGGGCAATCAGGCGTCGGCCTCAGTAGCGGCTGCTGTAGCCTCTGCCAAGGCTCAGGGTAAGACCAAGGTTGTTGCCCAGTACACGAAACGGGCTCAGGTTACTAAAGTGGACAATGAGTTTCTTGTGCGGCTGCACAAGGCCCTCAGCGGGTTCGATTTCACTGGTTCTACTGAGGTGCTGGAGCTGATCGAGGAGCTTGAAGTTCTGCTCCCAGGTCCGGGCAAGAACGGTCAGGCTGCTAAGGATCTGGATTCGTTCTAAAGTCAAAGACGGCTCACGTGGGGGATAGCGTGGGCCGTAACTTACTGTTGAGGAGCATTATGGAAACCATTAATCCATTGTTGGCATTGAAAGAGCTGGGCTATGACACACGTAAGCCGTGCCGTGGGCATGTGCTTGTGGAGGTGTTGCCCAACAAGTTCAAGACCTATGCATTTCGTCATAGGTCTGGGGACGGGCATGTTCAGTGTCGTTTGGGACGTTTAGTGAATTGCTACAAACAACCCATCAGCGGCTTGTTGATATTTGTCTTGGATGCATAACTTATTACTGAGGGGTAGAAAATGCGAACGGTCAGAATAAAACCTGAGGGTGAGCTGGGTTTCCTCAGGCTGGAGCCGAACACGCCACATGTGATACGTGTACTCGACAAACCGGTAGAGACGTACAGTAATTACGAGCCGAGCGTGGATAAACATTTCGAGTCACACTACATTCAGGTCATTGATCTAGCAGACAAGACGCCCAAAATGCTGCGTGTCAGCAACGTTCTGCGTAAGACCATCCAAAAAGCGATGGAGGCTATTGCCAAGCACAAGGAACAGTTTCGGTTTCCGCGATCTAAGAAAAAGCGTATTCGGAAAAAGTGGGCATCGCGGCCTGAGAATTGGCGTCCGGTCCAGAACTACGATATCGAGATTCTTAAGCGTGGTATCGGGCTTGGTACAAACTATTTGGTAGCGCCCTTGGCTATCCATAGGAATTATGAGACAGCAATCAGGAAAGGATATTGGCATGGCAGACACTAAGAAAGTTCTGGGTATTGGGTTGTGGGCGTTGTGTGTAGGACCTACAGGAAATCGAATTGTGCTGGAGTCAGGCGATGTCATTCCGCCCGGATACAGACTTTGTATTGATTCACCTACACCCGAGGAGCTGAAAGCTGAGCAAGATAGGCGAGCTGCGAAGGCACGTAAGATTAAAGCGATTGAGGATTTCCGGGCTCGTGAGAACAACATAGTGCCCGGCGTCGGACTTTGGGCAGTCTATAATTCGGGTGATTCACGGAGAATCTTATATTCAGGCGACAAGGTGCCAGCTGGGTTCCGGATTAGTTTTGTCTTGCCAACACAAGAGGAGATCGATGTAGCACGTGAGAGGCGTGCTGAGAAAGCACAGAGGTCGATAATCTAGGTTGAATTTGAATCACGACTTGAGGTACAGGCGACGCAGTCGGTTGGAAATATGATTGAGAACTACCCGGAAATAGCTGTAATGGCATTAAAACCGGAACAGTGGACCTTGCTCAGGGCCACGATGAAAATACTGGTTGGCGACGGTCCACATAAGGTTGTAGCCGAACGTCTTGGTCTGACAGAACCAACGCTGAGGGTTTGAGTCCTCAACAGTAATTGCGACATCTAATTTACTGTTGAGGTGATTCGATGAATGAATACATCAGATGCGATGAATGTTCTCTCAAGTTGAAACCGGGAGATCCAGTCTACGAGGTCACATGCCGGTATACGGAGGGTATAAAGCTCCCGTTGCCCAAGACTGAAAAGCTGTGCTTTTGCTGCGTGGACAAATGCCTGCTTTGTGGTGAGTCTCTGGACGACGCTACTGCGGTCGTACGCGGACCTGAGGTTGCTGTAAGGTTGGCGAACGGTATTACGTTCCATGGGCATGCACTATGCGCCGCTGACAATGTGTTGTCAGAATGGAGTGGCTCGATCATAGACTCAGAACATGCCGACAAGGAATGGATTGCACGTATCTGTATGGAGGGATTTTTGAATGAGTAGCAAGCGTTGAACGCCGGTTGCTAAGAAAGAGCACCCTGATAGAGATGGTCAGGTGTTAGTAACATTTGTATTGCCGGACGGAACCCGTCGTGTGTCAGATGCGACATGGGATAGGGATCACTGGCGAATTAACGCAAGATGGCATGATGCTGAAATTGTAGCGTGGAAAGAGTTACCTCCGGTATACCAACAATAAGTGGAGAAATCAACAATAAGTTTGTGGAGACTCAAATGGCAATCAAAGTTAAGGATCTGATCGAAAAACTATCAAAGCTACCTCAGGATGCTGAGGTAGTGGCTCAGGTTAATAACAGTGGGTTCAATGGTATGCCGGGATCTGTGAATTGGTGTACAACCGCTGAGATGGCGGAAAACAGGGGCTACGGAGTTTGGACTAACGTATCACCTGGGCTACCCGGATGGTCTGATACAAAACCGAAAGATGTAAAAACTGTTGTAGTGTTGCGTTAGTCATATGCAACAGTAATTTATGTGAGGTAATCAAATGTCGGACAGAGTAAAGCGTTGGATCGAGGTTGAGGAGCAGGCACATCCGGAGCATGGTGGGCAGGTGCTTGTGACGTTTACCTTAGGTAAGTACACTCGGTATGTTACAGCGGCCCGGTGGGATTGTGGACGGTGGGATTGGGGTAGTGTGCGTGCTAATTTCGCCCGTAAGGATTCCGATATAGTTGCGTGGCAGGAGATGCCATTACCGTTTGGTGCTGGGGACGATGTGACTGCTCCAGTTATGCATAAACTCTACGTGTGGCGAAATATTGATTACTTGGTCGTAGCACACGCGAAATCTGTAGCCGAGGCCCGGCAACTTATTCGTGACGAACATGGGGTTGATGGCGATAGTTCTGTGCCGGTACGTGCAGCTGCTCTCAAAGCTGTTCAAGAGAATACGCCGGAGATCCACTACAGGACGGATGCTGAATTAGTGTTGTCAGCGAATGGTGAAACGCAGGAGCTCGAATTGTTAGCAATCACAAATGAGCAAACCATTCATACGCTCAGAGATCAGTCCCGAGCCAAGGATGTAGAGATTCAACAGCTCAAGGATCAACTGCTACTCGCTCAGGAACAAGTGAATGCATTGTCTATCGTGAAAGGTTCTAATGACAAAACTGCGAGCGGAAATTGAGGCTGAAAAGATCATCGGAGATCTTAACGGTTGGGGTCTGTACACCATGCCGGGGCGTAAGTTTACGTTCCTGAACGGTGGTAAGCAATTACCACGTATATTTGTCATCACGAACGGCAAACGGGGTAAGCAGCGCTGGGCAGTTGAGGCATCAAGTTGGCCGTCTGCGTTAGCAAAACTCAAGGTGTTATTTGATAGTAAGAAAGAGGAATTGAAATGAGTTTCAAACAGTTGGTAGTGGTTCGAATTCTCCTGATGATCGCTAAGTTCGTAGCGCCGTCTGAGTGGCAGCGTGACATCGATCAGTTGGCATCACATTTCACTGTGCATGGTCCCAAAGACCTAGAGGCCGATTCGGTAAAGGACAAACTTATTGTTGATTTGCAACGTAAGATCGAGGCTCAGGCCAAAGACCTCACGGATATGGCTCCCACAAACTGGCGTGCCGAGGTGCAGCACCCATGAAAGACTGGGCGATTCACCAAAGCCGTAGAGATGTACCATCACGGAACATCGTATGCTGTACGTTTTGTGGAGAGCCTGCGCCGTATAAAGCATCGGATGGATCGCCGGTGTGCTTATCGTGTTTGAATGCCTACAAGCCAGAATGCAACAGAAAGTAGCCGCCAATATGTCAACAGAAAGTTGTTTGAGGAACCTCATGAAAGAACCTATCAACACAAAGTGCCAGTGTCCTTTTTGTCGCGGCGATATCATAGATTGTCCCGAGTGTTTTGGGGCAGGAATGAGATTCGTTCCGAATCGTGGACCCACACATCCGGACTTGATGTTTCTTTACGTAGCGTGCAATGTGTGCGATGGCAAAGGGTATGTGCCGGTGAACTAACCACTGCGTCTACAATGGTGGGTAAGGGAAAACCACTCGCCAATGTATGAACTAGATGCAGACTTTACCGACTTGTTTTTGCGTTATCTTGTTGCTGATCGTCTGATGTTGCAGGCGGTCGGGGATCTGGTAGATCCGCAGGATTTTGAGGATCGGTCAGAACGGATCATTGTAGCTTTAGCCATACATCATTGGCGTGAGACACAAGAGCCTATCAGCTCGTGGCTCAAGATTGAGGTTGGCGATTACCTGGACTCACGCAAAACGCCGATGAAAGCCGATGCAGAGGCTGAGCTAAAGAAAAAAGTTTCATCGATTCTCAAGCGTGAGCGTCCGCTCATAGCTGCCACTAAAGTTCACAAGCTGTTTCAAAAGTTCAAGACAGATCAGTTCATGCGCCGGTCTATGGATGAAGTGCTTGAGCTACAGATGCAAGGGCAGCTCAACGTGAGCAACTTTGCCACGATAGCGCAGCAAGCTGCACGGTTCACTGCATCCTCAAAATTCAAGTCGCATGACATTACCGAAGAATTCGAAGTACGACAAAAAAGGCGTGAGCAGCTTAGCAATACCAAACATCCATTGTTCTATATCGATCCGCTAGATGACTCTGTGCGGGCGCTGGGACGTAAAGAGTTGGCTTTGTGGCTTGCGCCCTGGGGTTCTGGCAAGTCCATGGCACTGCTACACACAGCGTGGGCTCAGGGCGTACAGCGCCAAAAGACTTTGCACATTTCGACAGAGGATACAGAGGATACTGTTTGGAATCGGTTTGACGCAAAGATTGCTGACTTGCCCATCAATCAACTATTGGAGATGTCTGTTGAGCTGCGGGAACGGTTCGAGCGTGTCACCAAAAAGTTTCGGGGCAGGATAAAGACTATTGACGCGGTGGGCGAAAGTCTTAGTGCAGCGAACATCGATGGGATCTGGGAGCGTGAACGCAGCAATGGATTCATCGCCGATACAGTTATTGTTGACTATGACGAAAAGCTAGTCCCGATGACACCCACAAAAGAGAAACGCTGGGACATCGATGCTACATACAATGAGATGTTGCACTTTGCCGGGCAGCGCGATGTGCGTTTGTGGATGGCTGCTCAGGTAGGCCGTAAAGGCGATAAGAAAAAGATTGTTGACGGCGGAATGGTCGCCGAGGATATCGGCAAGGTGCGTAAAGCAACTATTGCTCTGGGAATTGGGTGGGGGGATAACGGCGAAAAGAGCCGGTACATTTATGTAGCCAAGCATCGTGATGGCAGATCCAGATTCGGCGTCGACATCATGAGTAATCTGGCTAACGCTCAGTTCTATGACCGTGAGGCTACGATGCGCCTGAACGTCAAAACTCAGTCGGCAGCAATTGAGGAGCTGGAGTAGTGACGATCCTAGACATCCTTGAGGCAAGTTCACTTGACTGGCGATACGACCATAAGCCGGGTGAGGTTTGGGTTTGCTGCCCTATATGCATTGAAAACGGAGAAACACCCGACACACGTTACAGGCTTGGTGTGAATTACGTTACGGGTCAGGCACACTGTTTCAATTGCCATTGGACATCAGACAATATCGTGTTCACTGCGAGGTCATTGGCAGCTGCTGCTGAGGTCGATCTACGCGGTACGGTGGTAACACAGCATAAAGAGCGTACGGAGCGTGCCAAGGTCAAGCCAGAGCCTGCTCCAACCTATCTAACGAACTTGCCTGAGGGTTATGAACGATTCAATTACAAGTCGCCGTTCGAGAAACGAGCGCTGGCGTATTTGATGGACAGAGGCATTACCAGGGATCAGATACAACGCTGGGAGATTGGATACGCCATGGTGGGGGTATATGCCGGTCGTATCATCATTCCAGTAGTTCACGATGGCAAAATCGCGGGTGTGGCATGCCGGGATTACACGGGCATCTCTGATTTGCGCTGGAAAAACTCGGAATCGTTGCGTGGGATCTTTGGGATGAAAGGCAACAAGTACGCAACAATAAGTGAGGGTGCTATGGACGCTCTCAGAATTGAAAATTTGGTGCCGGGTGAAGATTCTATTGCCATGTTTGGGTCCAACATATCAGACGAGCAAATGGAAATGCTCAAGCGTTATACAGGCGGGATTACGTATCTGGGAGATCATGATGCGCCAGGGTGCAAAGGGGCAAGGATCAATTGTGAGGATATGGCCATGGCCGGTCTCAAGGTAAGGGTGAGCATTCCGGCACGATTGGATGGTTCAGATCCTAGCACACAGTCTGACGAATTACTATTGACACGGCGACGGACTGCTGTAGCATGGTCAAAAGCAACTGAAAGGTTACTAATGCATCGTGAGGCGTTCAAATGAAATTTCTATTGGGCATTGATAATTTTGTATTGAGCTGTGTTGCGTGGTGCCTCGGGTTCTGTGAGGCTAATTTCTCTTGGACGCAGAAATGGATCGAGCGGGTGCTTATCGTCATGATTGGTATTTTGGGAATGTTAACCATCCATGAGTACTACACATATCAGATTTCTGGGCTGTTGTTTTTAGTGTGGTTTCTGTGGCGTGCTCATAAGAAACCAGCCGTGTACCGACTTACTATTGAGCGGTCTGTGTTCTCTCGTAGTATGCGTATTTTGTACATCATACTTTGCGGCATCGATCTGAGTGCTATTGGAGTCATAAACTTTCATTTCAGATCATTAATGTTTACTTTGACTATGACTCTTATGTTCTACATGCTTGCAATCCCCTGGGACGATGATGGGCAGCGCAAGCGTCATAAGAAACTCAGTCTGGCAAAAGCTATTGGATTGTTCGGTACGTCGTGGATTGAGCAACCCTTGGGAGTTCACTGATGCCCCATTACAGGATGAAACAGGGAGATTGCCGACAAGTCCTCAAAAAGATGCAGGACAATTTTGTGTCCTCAATAGTAACTGATCCGCCTTATGAGATTGGTTTCATGAATCATGGGTGGGACAGTTCGGGCATCGCTTACGAGGTTGCTGTATGGAAAGAGGCATATCGTGTTCTCAAGCCGGGCGGATACCTGCTCGCGTTTGGTGGAGCTCGTACATATCATCGTTTGGCTTGTGCTATCGAGGATGCAGGATTTGAGATCCGCGATCAGATCATGTGGATTTATGGGTCTGGATTTCCGAAAAGTCTTGATGTCAGTAAGTCCATAGACAAAGCTGCCGGGGCTGAACGTGAGGTTGTGGGGCGTAAAGTGCATCCAGACGACGGATCTACACGCAAAGATGTCTCTAGATCACGCGGTATACATGACGGTGGACATCAACAAAATGGTTTGGGAGATATTACCGTGCCAGCAACAGAAAGTGCAAAACAATGGGACGGGTGGCACACAGCTTTGAAACCTGCACACGAACCCATTGTTGTTGCTAGAAAACCGTTGATCGGTACTGTTGTTGAAAATGTGTTGACGCATGGTACCGGAGCAATGAACATAAAGGCGTGTCGTGTCCCCGGCGAACCTATCACTATTAATGTTCTTGAGGAGTGGTCTGGATTCGGCCAAAAAGAAAAGCCTACGTACACAGCAACAGTAAGTGTGACAGGACGTTGGCCAGCCAATCTTATCCATGACGGATCAGACGAGGTACTGGATACGTTTGCAGAGTATGGTGGATTGCGGGCTCGTGGAAATAAAACACCAACAAAACGTGATGTAAAAACGCCGGGATGGGGGAATATCGGGTGTGGTCCTGATGGTCCTATAAATGGTGGTGATGCAGGCACAGCAGCACGGTTTTTCTACTGTGCCAAGCCCTCAAAGAAAGAGCGGAATGCTGGTTTGAATCGCTTACCAGATAACTTGGTAGGAACCTCTAACACAGCTCAGGCAGAGCTAAAGCGCGGTCAGCTACGAGATCGTCAACAATCAGGTGTCAATAGTATTAAGGTGATGAAGAATTATCATCCAACGGTGAAACCGATGACTCTTGCACGGTATCTTGTGAGACTCGTGACTCCACCTAAGGGTATCTGTCTTGATATGTTTGCAGGCTCAGGGACATTTGTTGTAGCGGCATTGGCTGAGGGATTCAATGCCTACGGTATTGAGAATGAACAACATTATGTTGACATCGCTGAGGGACGCATACAACACTTTCTGAACGGAGAATAGGTGAATGAAGTATCTATTGGTGGATGGTAAGAATATGTTGTTCCGTGCAGGTTACGCATCACCCAACCTCCAGACGCAAGATAAGCGACTTTCTGGTGCATTACATGGGTTTCTCAAAATGCTTAGCCGGGTCCGGGTCCAGCATCAGGACGCAGAACTGGTAGTGATCTGGGAACAGGCCGGTCAGCAGACGTATCGCCACAAGCTCTATCCCGGGTACAAGGATCGTTCACAAGCAAAGCCAGATCCGATAGCTCAGGGTATCCAAAAGCAGATAGAACCTATTCAGGCGATGTGCCATGCTTGCGGTGTACGTTGGGTGCAGATGCTTGGGATCGAGGCCGATGATGTTGCCGGACTATTGACTGTATCGCTGCGAGCTTTGAATCACGAGATTCTGTTGCTGTCTGGAGATAAGGATTGGTGGCAGCTTGCTCCGATTCCCGGTGTGACGGTGTTGTGTGAGCAAGGCACTACACGCGATGAGCCTATAGTTACGGACGCAAAGGTCATGGATAAATTCGGATGTAAGGCTAAAGACTTGATACGTCTCCGTCCGTTCCTGGGAGACACCTCGGATAAAATCCCACGGGTGAGACCGCGATTCTTTGAGCGTGACGCACTGGCATTGGTTCGGGCAGGCTGCAATCCAAAATGGCCATTGGATCAGCAACCGGAGTTTGTACAACAGTTTCCTGATATCAAGCAGTTGTGGCCGAATTACGTACGCAACTACAGGTTGATGAAAATTGCCCGTACATTGGACGACTGTCATGTTTCTGTTGAGGCTTTCAATCAGGTGATGAACATCGTGACAGGTCCGTTGCCGGAGCGTAATTATCAGGCAATGATTCGTGTGATGGCCGACTGGGAACTAGATTCAGCTATGGCGAACCGTACTTTCATATTTTCTATTGCACGCACAGCAACTCCTGTTGTAGAGTCTGAGCTGGGATAAGGAGTACCGTGCAACAGTATGTCAAAATTCAGGTTGTCCGAATCACTACCGGACAGCGCGATCTCATTAAACTATGAGGGGTTCGCTGGACTAGAGCCGATGATTCTTAAATTCGCAAATATGACTTGGCAGCGAATTCCAGAGTCACATCGGCGTCATATAGACAAAGAGGATATATTGCAGGAGACGCGAATGCGTGCGTTTGCTGCAATAGCAAGTTACGATCCAGGTAAAACTGGATTGAACGGCAAGACAGCAAAACTTTCATCTTGGGTGTATGGCACGCTCGCGTTACGCATGCGAGAAGTCAACGCTCCATTCACAGATCCAACACGCAATCAGAGTCGCAGCGGTATAGTTGTTGGCTTTGATGAGGCGTGGGAGAATCCTTTTTCGACATACGAACCCGTATTCGAAATGGGTCCGCATCTGCATGACTCGCTCGAATCGTTTGAGCAGGCGTACAAAGAGTCTGACACTAACACTCAACAGATGTTTCTTGATACGTTGGGACTACGAACTAAAATTCGTATTTCACCTAAACGCGGAAATTCTGTTGCATTAGACATCGCGACCAAATGCAGGCTTACACCGACAGATTTACGGACGTTGCGGTCGCATGGAACGGAAAGGTGCGTTATCGTGGCAGCAAAACTAAGTAAAGGCGGAAAGCTCCCGCAGATCGAATGTGTAAAGTGCAGCAATAGTTTTTCAGTTACTGATGTCGGAAAGACTATTGACGCGCGTACTCTCGTGTGCTCAAATTGTTATGCAGAACAAAGTGAGAGTGAACTGACTTGCTTTGCAAAAGAATATGAGCCAACCGCGCCGGAGTGTTCGGGTCTATGTCCAGATCGAACCGTTTGCGCTGAGGTATCAACTAAGGGAGCCTATATGGGGATCAAAGTATCGAACAGCAAATCAGGCAAGACAAAGTCAACTCCAGCAGTAAAACCTGCATCAGAGATTGTGGACGATCCATTCGCTGATGAACCATTGGAGGTCGCAGGTTATCCGGTGGGGTCGTTGACTATCGGTAGTGAGCAGCTTGAGGTAGAGGATAATTCTATCGATGGCCATGACGATGAGCCAGCTGACGGAGAGTTCGATGAGCCGTTGGAGGAGGTACCTGAGGAACTGGAGGTACATGAACCAGCTCATGCAGACGAACCTCTGGATACGGCAGCAGATGATCCATTTCTCGACACAGCAGTCGAGGAGAAACCAAAACCCGCTACGGCGGCTAAACCCTCTCGTCAGAAAGAACAGGTGGTTATCGTGCCTGCCAAGCCTACTCCCGTGAAGGTTGCTCAAAAGAAAGTGCCGGTTAAGGCTGTGCCTGCTAAAAAGGCTGTTGTGGTCGTCAAAGCAAAGCCTGTAGTCAAGGCGGCAGCTCCTGTGAAGGTCGCAGCCAAGCCCGTAAAGGCAGCAAAGCCCGCTCCAGCGAAAACGGCGGCTCTGGCTAAGGCTGGTAAAAAGGCCAAACGCGTGCTTAAGGCGTTCAAGCCTCAGTATTGGACCGGTCAGCATCCGTTCCGTCCAGGCACTGCGCTACACAAGATCGCTGAGAAACTGTTGACGCCTCCGGGTGTCAAGCTGAATCAGCTGATCGCATATGTCGCTAAGCAGGGGCTCAATTGGCGTGGTGTGCGTCACAATCTGGCCAAGGGTGCATCATTCAATGGCCAGTGGGAGTGGAAGTTCAAAATCGCTGACGACGATGCTCAGATGGTGACGATGAAAATCACTAAGCACCCTGATGCTGAGTACAAGAAAGAGTGCGGTGAGCCCGTCAAGCCTGTGGTCAAGGCCAAGGCAAAGGCAAAGGCAAAGGGCAAAAAGTAAAGCGGTTTGCAGCACTTATTGTTGAGTGCAAAGGGTTCTATCACTCCACGGGTAGAACCCTTTGTGCTGTCCGCTACAATCTCTATACGAGGTGTGACATGCTACGAGCTACGATTTATCTTGTCGGATTGCTGTTCTTGACGTTCGTCGTTATGTACGGTAGCGAGCCACGACTCCAGGTCTGGTTATTGAGTAGCTATCATCGGCTTTACGGCCTGATTGAGCACAAGTATTTCGTGTACAAAGCCGGGCGGCTGCTCAAGGTTCCTGTGCGGCGATTGCTGTTGCATGATTGGTCTAGATTCCTGCCGCTCGAATGGAAAGCCTACCGTAAGCTGCCGGAAAGTTTGGAGTGGCAGCGGGCATGGGTATGCCATGTGAGTCGTAACGATCATCATTGGCAGCACTGGTGTACAGAGACAGAAACGTTCAAAATGCCTGAGGTATGTGTCCGAGAAATGGTAGCGGATTGGATGGCCATCAGCAGGACAACAAACGGCGTGTACGGGGCCGTGGCAGGCTTTACATTGGCATATCCTATGATGCGCCTGCATGAGAGCACACGTAATTTCGCTTGGTTTCT
>Ga0302315_10003251_pt1 | contig 14763 bp, 13 predicted proteins | sample III_Palsa_N3_1_FD_200532 | JGI IMG/M metagenome (GOLD analysis project Ga0302315, IMG submission 200532) | Peat permafrost microbial communities from Stordalen Mire near Abisko, Sweden - III_Palsa_N3_1 | ecosystem: Environmental > Terrestrial > Soil > Palsa > Peat permafrost | place: Sweden... | reverse complement strand
CGCCTTACGCACTAAGGTTGGCGAAAACGTAATCAATAATGTTGATACCGTAAACCAAGAAAAGGACTGACGATGACTGCCAAAAAAATAAAAAAAGAGGCTGTTATCATTCCAGCCGATCTATTCTTTTACCCTATCCCTTTAACCCAACCCGGCCAGCTTTTAACCCGCGAAGAATTATATAGACATTTTGAGCCACCCAAAGGACGCAAGGTGTATATGGGTAACCAAGATGAGTTTATAAGTTTTGAGAACGGTGTCGCTACGGTAAAGCTTAAATTAAACGATGGTTCAATATATTACTTGTATCTCCACGTTGAAAAAGACGATTTATATATTGGCTGTACCTGTGGAATGCCCGGCGATAAACTTTGCTTTCATGCTTTTATCGGCTTGTTTAATTTGACCTGGTTAAGGCAAACTTTTGATTTCCAGAAATTGTATTGGCCAAACTTCTACAATGAGAAAACCAGTCGAAAATTCCTTGACATTCAAGTGTCGAGCCGGGGGATTGACATCGGTGTCAAACCGGAATACGGTTGTACGTACCGCAGTCAAATAGCGTTCGGGTTGCAGAACCCACCGGAATTAAAGGAACCCAACGATAAGATGATTACAATAAAGGCAGGAGACAAATCCGCATATGCTTATGCTTTATGCTTTGCACCTGATATTTATCGTAACCGTCATTATCCTGTACTCATGCCATTTTATGGAAAAACTGACAAGAGCGGTCTTAAAGTTTTAGGCTTTTCAAAATTTTGTCGGCCGGACAAAGAACCAAAGCCAAGCGGAAGTCATCCATATCAGCAACAATTAAATGAGATCAGTATAAACATGTTTAAAATCATGCGGCCACTGACTTACAAAAGTGAACCACGAGACCAGCAGGTTTGGCAGGAGGCGAAAGCTACCATCTTTGCATTGTGGCAAAAAGCATTACCGTTACTTGTTAGTTATCCCTACAATCATACGTACCTTTTATACTGGTTTAGATATTTAAGAGAAAAGCCAACCAAATTATTCATGCAAGGTTGCAGATACAGCTTAGAACGCCCCTTTCTATCATTCTTGCTAACTTTTCGGAAAGACCGCTTCAATCTTTCGGCAGAAGTGATTATTGGTAGCAGTATAATAACAGTGGAGCATAAACCACATTTTTTTATTTTCGATGAAAAGACTGGTCATTGTTACATGATGAATAGCATTCAGGATGATAGTTTACTGAACTGGATGCTTGATAACAAAAACAAGGTCACTATATTAAAAGAGGATTTTGTTGAATTTAACGAAGACTATTTAACAAACCTTGCTGAATGTTATCCGCTGTTCTTTGCAGATAAGCCGGGGAACCGGTTAGCTTACGATTATAATCTTTTAAAAACACGATTAAGCTTGTGAAAAAAAGTAGCTGCGGCAAGCGGCTCCATACTTCCGCCGCCAGCCTCGCTACAAAAGCAAACCGCAGTTGCCGTTTGCAAGAAAGGCAAATTGGTTAGCCTTTCATTCACCAGTACAGCAAAGGTAGCCCACGCCGGGATAAACGTCAAGGCTAAACAAGCGGGCAATTGTGTTTTGTTTTAAGTGGCTTGCCCGGCCTTGACATTTTACCCGGCTACGCGCTTTTGGTTGCTCAACTGGTAAGAATGGAATGCTCTGTGCTTGACTTGCAAGGAGTGTAAGCAGCGGCGAAAAAGGGTTTGGCACCCTAAAAAATGACTTTTTTTATTCAAAAACATTCATTATATTTGTATAACAAGTTCATTGACTATCTGTTACGAGTGCTTTAGTGATACAAATGAAATCAAATGACGTCTAATAAAATGAGACCCATTCGGTTACCATTGTAATAAGAAAGCTTGATAACTACATTATAATCAACTCTTTAAGGGGTGGGATCATCATCCTGCCATCCCGACGATACCATCAGAACCGCCTTTAAAGAAATTTAAAGGCGGTTTTTGTTTTTATGACTATTTTGGTGATGCTTAAATGTCTGTAAATCATCAAAATATCGGTTCGAATCAGTTACTCAAGAACCGTTTTAGTGATTCGAAATCTTCGAAGGTGAAATTAGCTCCTGCCTCCATCAATTCGTGGGCTGCGAAGGTTCGGGTTAGGGCCGAAACACAACACCCGGCACGCTTTGCCGAAAGAACTCCCGTCAGTGCGTCTTCCACAACTATGCAATTGGAAGGAGGGAGCGCGAGACGCGCAGCAGCAAGCAAATAAACCTCGGGAGAGGGTTTGGGCTCAGAAATATCTCCTATATCAACAACGGTTTCGAAGAGATTTGCTATGCCAAGACGATCTAAAGTCGCGATTCGATTCCGGGGCGTAGCCGAAGTTGCAACAGCCAGGCGATAATGCTGAGCTGCCCACATGACGAACTCAACCGCACCCGGTACTATCTTTATTTCTTGTTCTTCTTGTTCGTAGATCCGCGTCTTTTCATCCAGAATCATCGACATTTGATCGCTGGTCAGCCTGTAACGGGTTCCAATCTCATCGATCATGACGGCATCGCTCCGGCCTACATAGGCGCGCAGGTCAGCAGGTGTTAGCGCAATCCCCGCCTGCGCAAAAGCGATGCGCTTTGCGTGTGCATGTAATTCTTCGGAGTCTATAAGCACTCCATCCATATCGAAGACAATGGCTTGTGGTTGCGTCATAGGCTTTGTGCTACCATTATATTTAAATGCTTTATTTCCATCTTTTCTTTAGCCACGCCCTCACAGGTTCATCATAATATTTTAAGCTCAGGTAGGCGAACAGGATCGATACCGCGAAAGTTAAAGCGCCATAGATTAACTTTAGCTCCAGAGGCGCGTGTTCATTGTCACTTACCCAACCGGTATAGATATAAATAAATGCATAATGAGTAATATAAATTGGGTAGGATATATCCCCCAGGAACTTGCAAATTTTGTTTTCTTTAACACCCTTAATGATGCCGCTGGCGCCGATATAGACAATGAATGGAAATACAAAAATGATGCTTAGTGATTCAAATAAACCGTTTAGCCAGGCGTGCTGTGGATCACCAATTCTCGGGATACAAAAGATAACCAAAAGCAGTACGCTGCATAGCAAAAAAGCATTTTTAATATGGCCCGGCTTTACAATCCTTGAAAGCAGCAGTCCGGCGAAAAAGGGGTAAAACAACCGGGTAAACCCAATTCGCAGCTGTTCCTCATTCAGTGACCAGCCGCCGGTCAGGTCGCCTGACTTGCAGGTAACGGAATATTGGATTAGTACTGCGGCTGCAATCAGAACGAACACTGTTAATGCTGTTTTGGAAAGCTTACGCAAACCGATGGCGTACAGGATATTGGCTATATATTCAAAAAATAACGACCAGCCCGGCCCGTTGAGCGGATGCATTTCCTGCCAGCCGCGGATATCCCAGGAAACGGGAATGGGTATGAGGGTAAACCCGATTAGCATAATCAGCAGCATTTTCCATACAGGTACGGTATGAATCAGCGGCCACATATGAGAGTCGCCAAAATAAAAGCAGGCTGCGCCGATAAGCATTCCCATTATAACCATTGGCTGCAACCGCTCCAGGCGGCGTTTAAAAAATCCTCCTATAGTGAGCTTGCCCCATCGGTCGTCGTAAGCGTAACCTATCACAAACCCCGAAAGAACAAAGAAGAAATCAACGGCCAGGTAACCGTGATTAATCAACTGGTCATACGGGCCGGTGGCATTTGCCTCACAAAGATGGAATAGTACAACAATCATAGCGGCAACCCCGCGGAGCCCGTCCAGTATCGGGTAATGTGGTTTGGATTTTATAGAATTTGCGTCCGGCATTTTATTTTTGTTTTTAATTTAGGTTGAATAAGATTTTTGTCATGATATCCCTTTTTAAAAAAAAACAGGCTTCCCCTTTGATATTTCCTGCATGATTTTAAATGGCAACTATATTGCAATATTATGCAAATTTGTATAATATTGCAATACGTTATTAAACTGCCAAATAAATTGATTGAATGGGAAAGGAAGAACGATACGAGCTGATCCTTAAAGTGCTTGAAAATGATGGCAGAGCAGGATATGACGATCTTGCCATTAAACTTGGCGTGTCTTCCGATACTCTGAGGCGTGACATTGAACAGTTAAACAAAATGGGGCTCCTTTCAAAAATCAGGGGAGGGGCGGCTGTCCGTTCAATATTGCCTTTTGCATTTCAGGATCGCGCACGGGAGCTTAATGAGGGAAAAAATGTTATTGCCCTTAAAGTACAACAATTAATAAAATCAGGACAGACCATTTTTATGGATGGCGGCACAACCAATTGCGCGGTCGCAACCCATTTTCCCGTCGACGTTAACATACGGGTTATCACCAACAACATCGCCTTACTGCCAATACTTTCCCGCTTTCCAAAAATCGAGATCATTGTTTTAGGCGGCGTCTACTTTAGGGAACTGGAAGTCAATACGGGGCAGTTAACCTGTGACAACATAGCTCAATATGTTGCAGATCTTTATCTGATGGGTGCTTGCGGTGTCGACGACACTATGGGGATTACGGCAAGCCTTCGGGAAGATGGCGAGACAAAGCAAGCGATGCGCCGCGCCGCCCGAAAAACGGTGGTACTGGGTTCACAAAAAAAACTCGGGATCGTCGAATTCTTTAAAGTGGCCGATCTGTCGGAGGTGGATGTACTTGTTACCGAGCTGCCCAGCACACATCATTTGTTAAACCCTTATCGTTCGTTAGTATCACAAATTCAGTAGTTTTCAGTTCATCGGGAGGCTGAAATGTAATTGAGAGCAGTTTTTATTTTTTTTGTTAAAATATAAACAAGATCAGTTCTCAATATTTTTTGGCACAAATCGCCCCTGTTTTGTCCTGATTACACCCATAATATCATGACCGTTTGCTTTGGCTTTCCAATTTAATACCTGCCAAAAATTATCTGACTTCTATAACGCTTTCCTTTATTAACGAGCCGTTTTTATCCTTAACATCTAAAAGGTATTTGCCTTTAAAAAGGTACAAGCCTTCACTATTACTCCTGAACATAAACTGGTCAGCAGGGATACGGGCACCCGCCTTTTCATCAGCATAAAAGGCTTGGATAAGTTGCCCTTGTGCAGGATGAAGCTTTTTTACACTATAAAATTCCCGCAAGCCATCAATGCTGTAAAATGATGGCCGCTTATCACCGGACAAATAATGTGGAAAGAGAACGGTAGCATCCACAAATTGACCATGCCAGGGCTGGTTGTTTTTTAATGCGATAACCGGGTATTTTATATGTGCGAGGTTATTTACCGCTGTAAATTCCTTTTCGTCAAGCTGGGGATGTAAATGCTCAATCTGGCTTATCAGGTCTATTGAAAAAGGCTCGATACCGCTCATTTCTTTAAAATATTGCGCCATCTTCTTCCAACCATCCGGGCTTGATTTAAAGATATGGGCATATCCCGCATAAACCAGCATTTTGGCCTGCGGGTCGTTTTTAATTACGCTTGCTAACTTAACAGCCATTAATGAGTCCCTGAACCTGAGGCAATACATAGGGTCGCTGCCTTTATGGTCGCAGGGTATGCCCGATTCATATTTAACCAATTTAAAATGGAGTTTTAATGCTTCTCTTATCATTTCGCCATACAGAGGTTCATTGGAATAGGTGCCCGAAAAATGGTCGGGATATGATTTTTGGTTGATAGCGGTATCGTCCAAAGTTTCCAAAGCCAGGTAGCGATAACCACTGGCATAAAACTTTTTAAGCATAGGTAATACAAACGCCCGGTGGTAAGGCAAATGGTGGGCCTCATTAATCATGACAACGCGGTGTTGACTTGCTATGCCGGTTATATAATCGGCAGCATTTACTAACGTATGTTCCTTTACGAACGCAGTGTCGCATCGTACTTGTTGGGTATATACCTGGCGAAGTTGCGTCCTATCGCTATAATAAAGCACACTATCATAATTTGCTATGTATGACTCATCACTCATCATAACTTGTTGCCACATGTTTAAACTCATATGATCAACGGTGTCCGTTTTTCCATTGTTAATTGCCTTTAAAGGGGCAAGATAATTTTCCGGCTGTTTATCGAACGCATCACTGGCAATACTAAAAAAATCCTGCCGCGGCGTTTGGGCAAACAGGAGGGATGGTGAAAAAAGTAATAATAGGGTGATGAGTGTTTTCATGGCAGCGAAAGGTTTACTTGATGAAATAAAACTAATGCTTGGTTTCCCAACGGCAAAATAAGCCTTGCACAATTCACATTTTTTAACATTACAGGTATGTTAAGCCAATTGCTAAACCAATTTTGCAAAAACGCGAAACATCATTAGATTTACCCCGACATAACCAATCTATCTACAAAAATCTATGAAAAAGATAATCCCTTTATTGCTGGTCTTGTTAGCGTTTAGCTCTTTTACCGACCCAAAGGAACTAAACTGGACAGCCATTGGCGACTCGATAACTTTCCTGAATGGCAGGCCCGAAGTAACAAAAGGCCGTATCAGCATAGGTTATATGGATGATGTGGTGGCACAGTTGCCTTATATCCATTATGTAAACCAGGGCCATCCCGGGTGGACGGCAAAAAGCATTGCGGATAACATTGAAAACCTGGGGCTGCAAAAAGCTGATATTTACTCGGTTTTTTTGGGAACGAACGATTGGTGGACGAGTTTGCCCATAGGCACTTTCAGCGATTACCAAAACAATACCGGCAACCGAACTGTGTACGGCTCTTATCGTACCATTATCAATAAATTGCGCAGTTTAAACAGCGATGCAGTAATTATTTTGATGACACCCCTACAGCGTACAGATTATGTAGACCTGAACAATCCTTCTGTTTTTTTCCCCGGCGATTATGCTGCTAAAAATGGGGTATACCTTTCGCAATATGCCGATGCTATTAAAATCATCGCGAAAGCAGAACATTTAAAATTGTGCGATTTGTATTATAAAAGCGGTATAACTGCAAAAAATGCCGTTCACTTTCGCCGCCTGCGCGACCCGCAAACCGGCCAGTATAAAAATTATACTTACCCCGAATATACCAAAATCCCATACCATCCCGCAACCGATGATTATCCCTACCCGGTTGATGCTATGTATATGACCTTTGACGGTCTGCACCCGTCAGACAAGGGGCATATGATAATTGCAAACATGCTGGTTAAAATAATGAAGAAGCTTTAAGTAGCCTCATACGGCGTAATATATTTCAGGATAGTTGATAGCACTAATCCGTATAATACAAAACCGATAAAAATAATATAGCCCGGCTGTAAAGCGGTGTTGTTGGTGGTGATAGTGGTGAGAAAATCGTTATGGATATTCAGGTTACTAAGCTGGCTTTCGAGGATGCCATTGAGACCAATATAGGCCATCAGAATAGCGATTACCATCACATCGGCCATGCTCCATTTGCCGGATTGGAAGGCGAAATATTTGATAACCTTATTTTCGGCAATCTTTCTTTTACTGAGAAGATGTATGCCGGTAGAAATCAGCTTCATACAAGGGAACAGGATGCTGAATACTAATATTAATACACCAACCAATACCGAATCCATTTTAGGCTGTTTGAGCAATACTTCTACCACACCAAGTATGCTTTTACTTTGAAAAAACAGTACCTGGTTCTGGAAAATAACGTGCTCGCCCAGCAAAGTAAAATCAAGGGTTTTAATGCGTGCATCTACCTCAATAGTAGTGGCGGTTAAGCCTACTGCAAGCAATACAAATGCGAAAAGTATGGATAGGATAAAAAGCGTGGCGTGTAATTCAACCCTTTTGCGCAACAGCCACCAAATGCCTAAAACTAAAATGATACAACCCAACATGGCATAACAATATTCATAAGTAGTTACGCGGATATCTGCCAACCCGGCATCCAATTTATGATTAAACTCTTCGGGGCTCGATACATGGTATTTTTGGTACATGCGGCTGGTTACCTTCGCGTTAGCGTTTGCCGTACTATCAAAGGTTTGCTTTTCCAATTGGCCCACTTTGCTGGTTGCCAGGTCGCTTAAACGTGCTTTACTGGCGGGATTATTAACTTTATTGATGATAGTCCGCGCAAATTCGGGTACCTCGGCTTGTATCTTATCGGTATTTACAAAGGCGTTAAATGCAGCTTTTTTAAGCTTGCCGCCAATGCTTTTCTGTGGCTTGTTTATCATAGCCACAGCTTTATTAATAAGTGTATGTAAAATTTGTTCTACCTCAACCTGCAGGTCTTTCTGCTGCTTTGGGGTGAGGCTAAAATTGCGTACCTGATGGTTAATAATACCGGCAATCTTATCGCGCCATTGGTCTACCGAAAACAGGCCGAAGGTGATGTTATTCAGGGTGCTGTAATCTTCCTTCATTTGCTGCTGCTGGTTGGATAGCGTATGCAAACGATAGCCTAAATAGCCTTCGCCGCAAAGCAACAGGCTTAATCCAAGTATGAGTAAGATTTTGGGGACGTTAAAACCGCTAACGCGCCCTGGTTTTTTTGTAGTTGCCAATGGGTGATAAACACCGGATTATTAAAAATGTTTAACACTTGGTTCGCGAGAGAACTGTATTTTAAGAAATAAATACCATCCGCAGCCGTTCCTTTTACAGGCATTAATGATTAGGATATAAACACAATCGCTTTATTTTTGTATATAAACAGGAGCGTAACCTATGGCTGATGACAGGCACGAGTTTTTCTTACAATCAATAAAAGGGAAGATAATTATCGCTTCTGTTTTAGCCTGTCTTACCTTGCTGCTGGCATGGGGCATCAGCAAAACGGCTTTTAACCGTATGCTTGGCGCTGTCGAAAAAATATCAGCGCCAAATGATAAACTGCGACTGGTTAATGAGCTTACCCATAAAGTTGCGCAGTTAGACCAGGTGCAGAAGTCGGAGATGCTGAACAACCCGCAAAATTATTATAACCTGTTTAAGGGTACAAAAAACCTATTGCTAACCATTGATACCCTTAAAACCCTTTATGCCGGTGATGATATCCAGTTAAAGCGCCTTAACTCGCTCCGTAAACTGCTGATAGAGCATGATAAGCTGTTTATCAACTACCTGAGGGTTAGGGAAGGGCTGGTAAATAATAAAACATTCAACAGCCAGGTTAAAACATTGAACGATTTGGTAAACAAAAGCGCCCGCCAAAACGATAGCACCGTTACTACTACTGAAGAAAAAACGCTGACTACCACCGTTATTCCCGCAAATAAAACAGATTCAGGAAAGCAATCGCGCGGATTTTTTAGCAAGCTGTTTGGTAAAAAGAAGCAGTCGGCAGCAAGTTCGCCTTATAAGGTGGTTAATGTGGAGGTGAATACCACGCAGGATACGCTCTCGGTAGGTAAGCAGGACAGCCTGCTTAAAGGCATGGGCGAAACCATGCGCCGGCTGGAGAAAAACCAATTGCAGCGTAGCGCCTTATTTGTTGATAAGGAGGCGATTTTAAACAAGGCCAATAACAAGCTTATCCACCGCATACTCAGTATTTTAAAACAGGTGGAAACAGAAGCGGTAAAGCAGATTGAGCTGAACAATAGCGCGGCAAAAAATGTGGTTGCTACCAGCGTAAGCTTAATCAGCTATATCATAATGGCGTTTTTTCTGCTCACCGTATCCATGCTGTATTTTATTTTGAGGGATATAAGGCGCAGCAACCAATACCGCAAGGATTTGGAAATAGCCCGAGATGAGGCCGAATACCACGGACAGGCAAAGCAGCGCTTCCTGTCAAACATGAGCCACGAGATACGTACGCCGCTGCAATCCATCATTGGATATGCCGAACTGATGAAGCAACAGGTACACCCGCGCAAAAGTGATATTGACGCCATTTACCGCTCATCCGAACACCTGATGCAAATTGTAAACGAGGTGCTGGATTATAACCGCATTATATCGGGCAAATTTACCATCACTGTACAGCCTTTTAATATGGCGGCATTGTTGGAAGAAGTGATATCGACAATGCGCTTGTCCGCCGAAAAGAAAGACATTAACCTGGTTGCCGATTACAATATCGCCGCTAATACTTATGTTGATGGCGATGCCTTCCGCCTGAAGCAAATTTTGTATAACCTGCTGGGCAATGCTATTAAATTTACCGATAAGGGCGAAGTAAAGCTGTCGGTAACCGTAAGCCCGCTTGGCGCAGCATCGCGATATGTTTTTACCGTGAGCGACACGGGGATTGGCCTGTCAGAAAAAGACGTTACCCGCATATTTAACGAATTTGAACAAGCGCCCGATACGGCATCAAACAACAACGTTAAAGGCACGGGCCTGGGCCTCACCATAACCAAAGCACTTATTGAGGCGCAGGGTGGCCGCATTAATGTAACAAGTAAACCGGGGCAGGGTAGCAGCTTTAACTTCAGCATAAATTATAAAACCGCGACTGAACCTATAGAAAGTCATAGCCGGTTTGCTTCAACAGCAAATACCCAACAAGGCAAAATCTGGGTAGTAGATGATGATAATTTTATACTGGATTTATGCAGCGCTATATTTGAACGCAAGGGCATAAAGCACCGTTGTTTCAGTTCACCTCTGGAAGTATTGGATACGGCTATTGACCCCGAGGTGAAGTTTATTATAATGGACATCAGGATGCCCGAAATGAGCGGTACTGAATTGTGTAAGATATTGCGTAAAAAGGTTGCCGCTGATGTTAAGCTATTTGCACTTACCGCCCAGGCTTTGCCCGGAGAACGTGAGCAGGTAATTAGCCAGGGTTTTGATGGCATGCTGATGAAACCCTTTAAGGAGCACGATTTACTGGCGCTGGTGATGAGTAATGAGACGGATGCGGGCAATGCGCCGGAAATACAACTGGACATCTCCAAAGTAATAAAAATGACCTTTGGTGATAAACGCCAGCTAAACAAAATATTAAAACGCTTTACCGAAGATTGTATTGATGATATTGCCGAACTAAGGCTCAGCATGGAAAATTATGATAACGAGAAACTGGTTTTGCTGGTACACCGTATTGCCGGCCGCACCGCGCAAATAGGGGCGGCTGATATTGCCACTGATTTTAGAAAAGCCGAAATAGATTTCTCCAATAACAACCTGGATAATGCCGAAAAGATAGAAGCGATTATACACCTTACCGGCAAGTTGCAATTACTGGTAAAACAAGTGCGCGCTATTTATTTGGGGAATGGGGTAGAGGAACCAATAGTTTAATTGTCCAAACCGTACCGCTCTATCTTGCTATAAAGCGTTTTACGATCGATATTCAGCAATTTGGCTGCCTTGGTTTTATTGAACTTTACTTTCTGAAGCGTTTTGCTAATCATTTCTTTCTCGTTAGCCTCGTTCAATAATTTGAGATTGGTATCCGTGTTTTTTGGTGATTGCAGGATGGTAAAAAGCATTTCATCGGGCAGCGATTCAACGCCTGCTTTGCCCGCGGGTGTTAACAAAATCATACGCTTAATTACGTTTTTAAGTTCCCTTAAATTGCCCGGCCAGTCGTATTGCAGTAATATTTTTTTGGCTTCGGGTGATATGCCTTCCACATTTCTGCCAAGTTCCTTGTTTGATAAGTTGATAAAATGAGTGATGAAAAGCTCTAAATCGTCATCACGCTCGCGCAGAGGTGGTAATTGTATTTTAAACTCGTTAATACGGTGGTACAAATCCTGCCTGAAATCGCCGTTTTCAACGCTGTTCACCAAATCATCATTGGTAGCGGTAATAATGCGTACATCTACCGCAATTTGTTTGGTACTGCCCAAGGGTTGTATGGTTTTTTCCTGCAATGCACGCAGCAGTTTAACCTGTACCTCATAGCTCAGGTTGCCCACCTCATCCAAAAATAATGTGCCACCCTCGGCAGCCTCAAATAAGCCTTTTTTATCGGCTATTGCGCCGGTAAATGCACCTTTAAGATGACCAAACAATTCACTTGCCGCCAAATCGCGCGATAGCGCACCGCAATCAACCGCTATAAATGCCTTGCCGGCACGTTTACTAAGCTGGTGGATGGTACGGGCGACATATTCCTTGCCTGTTCCTGTTTCGCCTTGTAATACAACCGCCATGTCGGTTGGTGCAATTATTTCAATGTGCCCGTTCAGTTTATCAGCGTTGGCGCTTTTGCCTTTTATAAAAATTGAATTTATATTATTTGCGGCCGAAGTTTTTTCATTTGCCTGTTTAAGCGCCTCGCCAATAATCATCATCAGCTCATCAGGGTTAACCGGCTTGGTAATGTAATCAAAGGCACCCGCCTGTATTGCTTTTACCGCTGTACGCACATCGTTAAAGCTGGTCATGATGATGGCCGGTATTTTTGCGCCATTTTCAATGGTTTTAATAAATACGTCGAGGCCAATACCGTCGGGCAGGCGGTAGTCGAGCAGCAGCAGGTCAAACTCCTGTTGCTGCAATAACTGTAAGCTTTGTTTAACAGTATTAACTGCTTTTACAGTATACCCGTTCTTATCCAAAAAGCCCTGTAGTAGCTGGGAAAAAGTAATATCGTCTTCAACAAGAAGTATTTTCGCCATAGGTTTTTTCGATGTCTGCGGGGGCAAAAATACAAAAGCAAGCCCGGTATCAGGCTTTTATAATGATTTTTATTAATTATAATGAAATATTTGTGACACGCTGTTTTTATCAGCCCTAATAAAAAAAGCCGCTTCAGAATTATCCAAAGCGGCTTTTTATAGGTAGATGAAACTATTTAAGCTTCATAACCGGAGGTGTTTTTTTAGTTGTTGTGTCCTTTTTGGTTGATTTTTTTGAGGTGTCAGTTTGCATAGTTGATTTAACTGCACCGTTTGCATAAACACTTCCGAAAGAGACTGCTGCTAAAGCAATCATTGTTATTAACTTTTTCATACTTTATTTACTTTATGTTTTAATTTGATAAAGTATAAAGCATAATGGTGCCAGAAACCGGCACAGTATTTAATTGCCTTATAATCAATGTGTTTATGAAAAGGGGTAGTTTGTTAAACCGTGGAATATCTCCACAATTTGTTGAATGTTGCTACGGTAATATACTATCCGTAATAACAAATATAGGCTACATCGCTATCGCAACTAACATCAAAGCTGGTGCCTGCGGGTACGTCAAATTCGCCTTGCGCGGCGTATTTAATCCATTTGCCTTCCAGTAATTGTACATCCAGTATACCGGATATGATAACCATTTTTTCTGGTGAAGAGGCGGAGAAACGGTATTCCCCTTTTTTCATAACACCAACGGTCGCCCTGCCCTTATCAGTTTGCAGGCCCAGGCTTTGTACCTTGCCGTCGAAATATACATTGTGCGCTATGGTTTCGTTTGTTGTATCGCTCATGATTGTTTGTGGTTGATTGAGCGGCAAATATATAAGGATTATAAAATCAGGCTAAGGGTAAATTAAAATAAAACGTGCTGCCTTTATCTAGCTCACTCTCTACCCAAATTTCCCCATCGTGGCGCCGGATAATCTCCTCACTTAAATATAAACCGATACCAAAGCCGGAAATGTGCCGGTTGTCCTTATTCTCAACCCGGTAATATCGGTCGAATAGTTTTTTTATATCCTTTTGGCTTATGCCGATGCCTTCGTCCTTTACGCTTATTTGGGCTATTTTCCCCAATACCATGCATTTTACCTCTATTGAGGTATCTTTTGGCGAATATTTTATAGCATTGCTTAGCAGGTTTGATATTACCGACCCGATTTTATCCTTATCGGCAAAAACAGTAACGTTGCCGCAGGGAACAAGCGTAATGGTTTGGCCGCTAATAGTTAGTTTTGTTTCTGCTATTACATCATCAACCAGTTCATCCAACCTGAACATTTGTTTGTTAACCTGTATTTTACCTGATTCCAGCCTGGATATATTTAAAAAGCCGTTAATCATGCTGGTCATTTTCTTGGCCTGGCGACTGGCTTTATCCAAAGCTTCATAGGCAAACGCATCATCCCGGTTTTTGGCTTTTGCCTGTAATATTTGCACTATGGCATTAAGCGAGGTTAATGGCGTTTTCAGCTCGTGGCTCACCATGGCTATAAAGTCATTTTTGCGCAGCTCATCCAGTTTCCTTTCCGTTATATCCATCAGCAGGCCCGAGTATTCGGTGGGTTTGCCATCGGCATCGAAAAATATCTGGCCGGTAGCTCTAACCCATTTATTTTCGCCGGTAACCAGGTTGGTAATGGGGTATTCCATGTCGCTCGCTTCGTGTTTTTCCATGGCGTTTTTAAGTACATCAGTTAGCGTCTGATGATAATCGGGGTGCACGGCCTTCATAATGGTTTCCATTGCAACCTCCTGGCCTATGGTAAACCCAAACAATTGTTTAATAAAGTCCGACATGCTTACCTGTAAAGTATCGGGGTCGATACTCCAGGTGCCCATACGCCCGGTATTGATAGCCTGGCGCAGCTTTTCGTCACTTTCCGAAAGGCGCAATATATATTCATGCAAATCATCGCGTGCTTCGGCAAGCTGCTCATTGGTTGATGCTAATTCTTCATTAGAGGCGGTCATTTCTTCGTTGATAGATTGCAGTTCATCGGCATTTTTTTCAAGCTGCTCACGGGACTCAACCTTATCTGTAACATCAACAGCCGTAACCAATACGCTGGTTATCTCGCCTTCTGCATTTGTTAGTGGCTGATAGTAATAATCTACATAATATACTTTTTTTTCATCATTAGTGCGGTCGAAATTAACAGGTATTTCCCTATGGCTAATAGTTTCTCCTGTATTCAATACATGCAGTATTTGCCCGGGGAATG
>Ga0302315_10003245_pt1 | contig 14773 bp, 10 predicted proteins | sample III_Palsa_N3_1_FD_200532 | JGI IMG/M metagenome (GOLD analysis project Ga0302315, IMG submission 200532) | Peat permafrost microbial communities from Stordalen Mire near Abisko, Sweden - III_Palsa_N3_1 | ecosystem: Environmental > Terrestrial > Soil > Palsa > Peat permafrost | place: Sweden... | reverse complement strand
AATACCAGCAACAGACGAGCCTAATACTTTACGAATACCTATTTCTTTGGTGCGTTTTTGTATGCTTAATGATATTAAACCTAATACGCCAAGCAATACAATGATGATGGCCAGAACAGTGGCGATGTAGGCCGCTTTTTTAAGTTGTAATTCGTTTGCATAAACGCTTTTAAGAGCGTCATCCATAAACTTGTATTCAAATGGGGCTCCAGGCATTAGCTCGGCCCACTTTTTTTGTAAAACCGACAAGCTTTGCTGTATGTCACCCGGTTTTAGCTTGATGGAGAAGTAACGGTAATAAGTACTGTAATTTACATTATTAAATGTGATTGGTAATATCTTATCCTGCATCGATCCGAAGTGAAAATCAGCGGTAACGCCGCGAATAATAGACGCGCCGGGGTAACCCGGCGACATTATTTTTTGGCCAATGGCTTCATCATCATTTTTAAATCCCAAAGCTTTTGCTTCTGTTTCATTGATTACTACATCGGCACTGTCTGCCGGGTTAAAAACAGGTTTAAAAAACTGACCGGCTTTTAACGGAATATTGTAAGTTGAAGCGTATTGATTATCAACAGTTAACCCTTGTGCAACTATAGTTTGTGAAGGATTTGCACCTTGGCGGTAAACCTGGTAATTACCACCATTTGCGCCATCTGGAATAACGTAAGACAAGGTAATGCTGCCTACCTGGTGCATTTGTGAAAGTTGGTATCGAATCGCTTCCATTTTTTGGACACCCTTTGGCGACCAATCTCTTGGCACTTGCGAATAGATCACATAATCTTTATTATAGCCTAAATTGTTACTAAAGAACAGGCTGATCTGCTCCGAAATAACAATTGCGCCTATAAAAACAATAGCCGCTATAGTGAATTGAAAAGCCACCAGCGTTTTGCGGAATAATACACTTTCTTTTACTGAAGATAGTTTTCCTTTCAGGGAGTCGACAGCTTTTAAGGCTGACAATACAAGTGCCGGGTAAATTCCTGCTAACAAGCCAACTAACAAAGCAACCATAAATGGTAGCGGAATAAAATATAATGGAAAATTAAATAAACCGGTAATCTCTTTGCCTAATACATTGCTAAAAAAAGGCCTCGCTAACAGGTATATTACTAAAGCCACCAGTGTTGCTATCATAGCAATTAGAGTCGACTCCGCCAGAAACTGCCATATCAGCTGTTTTCGCAAGCCACCCATTACTTTACGTATACCCATTTCCCTCATTCTTCCCGAAGCCCTGCCAATACAAATATTTACGAAATTGATGATTGCCATAAGCAAAATAAACAAAGCAATACAAGACAATGTATAGGTCATTTTTTTAACTACGCCGCCTCCAGTAACCATATTATAATCCTTTAAAGCAACCAGGAAGGGCGTTAAATTTTTGCTGACCTGTTCTGAAGCGTTTTTGTGAAGCAATACAGCCATAGCCTTTTCAACCGCCTTGGGATCTATGCCTTTTTTCAGTTCGATATAATCTACGATATAGGTGTTATCCCAACCACTTAAATTCCTTTTGAAATATTTGGCAGCATCAGCATTAAAAAAGAAGTCGGAAATATTGCGGGCGCTTACAGTAGTAACGGAGTTTTTCGGAATATATCCTAATACCCCCGAAACGGTAAAATCGTGCTTATCGCCTGAAAAACTTTCAAAATTCAGCAATTGCCCAACCACATCTGTACGGCCAAAATATTTCATCGCCATTTGCGAAGTAATCACTACCGAAAAAGGGTCATTTAACGCGGTATTCGCATCTCCTTGCAGCAATTTAAAACCGTACATATTAAGCAAAGTGCTATCGCCCACCTGTACAGTTTCACGAAAATGCTTATCTCCTTTTGATACGTTGGTGGTTATACCGTCAAACCGATAATAATTAGTAACCAAGCCCGGATAGTTTTCCTTAAGCGCTTTGGGTAATTCCGCGGAACTTCCAATTTCAAAACCCATATTGGGGTCTTTCCATTTACTTTGAATGATGTATTGATTATCAGCATCCTTTAGTTGACGGTTTACCTGCAACTCGCCCCAAACATAAGCGCCTATCAGCAAACTAAAAGCAATACCTATTGAAAGGCCGAAGATATTGATGATAGAAAAAACTTTGTTTTTCCACAGATTTCGCCAGGCAATTTTGAGGTAGCTTTTTAGCATGATGATAATATTTTGGTTGTTACAAATGTGCAACACAATAAGTAATTATCTTGATGCCAATATGTTAAATAATGTTATTTGTTGGGATGGCGAACCTTGCATATCGAAGAAGATTCTTCGCTCCGCTCAGAATGACAAGGGAGACTGACTTTCATTCAATCTCTTTGGTCGAGATCCAAAAGTTGTTATACCCTAACCCTACTTCTATCTTAATCAATTCCTGCTGTAACATCTCCAGCATGGCTAAAAAGTTATATACAAAGTGTACTTTGTTATCGGAGTTGCCGGCGATGGATTTAAAATCGAGCATTTTATTGATGTTCAATAATTGCTTGATGGCTTCTTTCTGCTTTTCGATGGTATAAGGATATTGGACAATGGTATGGGTAACCTGCTTCTCGCGCGATTCATAGCTTTTGTTAAGGCGGTCATAAACCATCATTAACCTATACAAGCTTAGCTCCTGCAATTCATCGCCTGGCAATGGCACTTTCTCTACCTGTTCCAGATCGTAGGCTATATTGCCGCGCTTTTCCTGCTTAAAACGTTCATCCTCATACGGTCGAAGCTCTTCGCAAACCTCTTTTATTTTTTTGTATTCGATCAGTTTGCGTATCAGGTCTTCTTTGTGGTCAATTTCGTTACCGGCTGCATCAACCTCAAATCGCGGCAGCAACATTTTAGCTTTGATGCGCATCAGCGTAGCGGCCACAAAAATAAATTCGCTGGCAACCTCCATGTTCAGGGTAGCCATGTGGTGCAGGTAAGTCAGGAAATCATCTGCAATTTTAGCGATGGGAATATCATGAATATTCAGCTCATCGCGTTCGATAAAAAAAAGCAGCAGGTCAAACGGCCCTTCAAACTGGGTCAATTTAATTTCAAAGCCTTCTTCTACCATTGTCATCAACCAAAAATAAGTTAATTGGAGAGAAAAAGAAATGTTTATTAATCACCTCGCAGAAACTCACCCGGTCTTGCTTCACTCGACCACCCTCTTTGCCGCAAGCGCAATGTTATTAAGTTAAGCCTAAAACCCCGTAGGGGTTACATGTTGGTAGAAAAATAAAACGAAATAAATACCGTACCGTAGGGCAATGTCATTAAGTTAACGTGAGTTCGATATAAGGATTAGAATTGTTTAGAAGTTGATAAGTTTATATCTTATTGATAATCAATAAGTAAGCATATTTTGTTATATTTAAGTGACGAATTTAAAACAAACAATCTATGCTTACTTCTGATAAAATTACTGAAATTTTCTTTTTGGTTGATGAATACTGCATTCATTTTAATCAACAGATCAACGAATGTGTTGTCCAACTTGAGCGAACAACCAAACCTCGTAATAAACTTTGCGGACTTTCCTCAAGCGAAGTAATTACCATTTTGATCTCCTTTCACCTTTCCGATTATCGCACCCTGAAGCATTTTTACTGTGATTATGTCTGTGTGCATCTTCGCAAAGAGTTCCCCGGGTTGGTTTCCTATAACCGGTTTGTAGAATTGCAAAGCAAGGCAGCGTTGCCATTATTGATGTTTGTCAGTGCTGAAAGCTTAGGGGAATGTACCGGCATCTCTTTTATTGATTCCACCAGGCTGGAGGTTTGCGCAAAACAACGGATCCATCAAAATAAAGTATTCAAGGACATAGCCAGCAGAGGATATTCTACTATGGGTTGGTTTTATGGTTTTAAATTACACCTGATTATTAATGATATAGGTGAAATTATTTCTTTTAAGCTCACCAAAGGCAGCGTATCGGATAATGCTACAAACGTGTTGCTCGAACTATGTAAAACATTATTCGGTAAGTTATATGGTGACAAAGGATACTTGGTTAAGGCTGCTGTATTTGAACAGTTATTCCATAGCGGTGTGCAACTGATCACTAAGATCAAACGTAATATGAAAAACAAATTAATGAGTGTTTTCGATAGACTTATGCTTCGTAAACGCAGTGTTATTGAATGCGTAAACGATGCACTGAAAAATATATGTCAGATTGAACATTCAAGGCATCGCTCAATAAATGGCTTCGTCATAAACCTATATAGTGGCATAGCTGCATACCAGCTCCTACCTAAAAAACCATCCATTAGATCTCATTTTGAATTTGATAACTCAAAATCTTTACAACTTTCTTTGTAAAACAATTCCTTATATCGAACTCACGTTAAGTTAACGTCAATAATTTCAAATTTACTTTACAGTCAGGGTGAGAGACTGGGTCGTGTGTGCACTAAAATATCCTAAGGTAGCCGGCAAGATGTTAGTAGGCGGGTTGGCAGGTGCCACGGAACCTCCAATCCCGTCGGTTTGTTGGGATTCCAGTGCAAACCAATATTTATACACGGGCTCGTCAATACATTGCATTTCAATGGTAACCTTGTCGCCCGCGTAAATGTCAATATCGCTTTCCATGAGATCCGAACTTACATATCTACCATCGGTGAATTCGTCGTCCTCGACAAAGATATCTTTTACCTGAACGCCATTAACCCACATAATGTACCTGTATTGATTGGCAATTCCAGCGGGGTCTTGGTAATGAACAGTAATTAATTTCTTGTTATTCCCATTTGATGAGCCGCCCAGCGGATCGTTCTTATCGGTTAATGAATCCAGTATAACGGGAACCGGTATTGTAGAGCGAGCGATATAGGTCTGTCCGCCGGTAGCAACAGTCAGTGTGTAGGCAGTTCCTTGAATACCAGCCATATTAGCTATCGTGTAATTGCCTGGAGTGCTTTCTGCCAGGCTATAAATATTCCCAGTTTGATCACTGATTTTTACTGTTGCTCCTGTTACTGGAGGATAGTTATTAGGGCTACTGAAAGGGATATTTTTTGTTAATATTACCGTTTGCGTCCCTTTGACGTTGGTTATATTACCTTCGATGACTAGCTGATCACTTGCATTTCCTAATTTCAGGTCAATCACTTTGGTACAGGACACGGTTAATATGATTACGCTAAGTATGATGATGATTAAGTTATTGTTTTTCATTTTTATGCCATTAAAATTTAAAGTTCCATGTAACTGATGGGATAGGCTTGGGAAACAGACTGGTCTCAACCGCCTCGGTAGTATTCGGTACCGTCTTACTGTCCCGGAAAGTAATCGTATAAGGATTCGAATAGCTAAGTACATTGTAGATACTAAATGTCCAGCTAGAATGATATTTACGGTGTTCTTTACCCTGAAGTGTCGCACCGAAATCCAGCCGTTTTTCCGGGGGCTCGCGGTAGCCGTTTCGATCGGAATAAGAAAATGTGGTCAGCCCGCCGATGTTATATTTACCGGTTGGATAACTTACCGCGTTACCAGTAGCATAAATGAAGCTTCCCGAGAAGGTCCACCTCTTATTCAGCTTATAAATACCAACTACTGACAAGTCGTGTGTGCGGTCCTGGGTGGCAGGGAAATACCGGTCGTTATCGATTGCCGCAAACTTATCCTCGGTGCGCGAAAGGGTGTAACTGATCCAGCCGTTGAATCGTCCATATTTTTTCTTCAGATAGAGTTCCAGGCCATAAGCCCTGCCCGATCCATACGTTAGCTGCGACTCCTCGTTCGCATTAGCCACGAAGGTTGCGCCGTCTTTATAATCGATTTGATTTTGCAGCCATTTGTAATAAAGCTCGGTGGAAAATTCAAACAAGTTATCATCGAAGTTTCTGAACCAACCAGCGGATACCTGGTCAGCAATTTCAGGCTTGATATTGTTACTGCTCATCACGTATAGATCTGTCGGGGTACCGCTCGTTGAATTATTCAGTAAATGAATATTCTGCGTATTGCGGTTATAGGATGCCTTTACTGAATTCTCATCTGTCAACTGGTAACTCGCAGAAAAACGTGGTTCGAGGTTTAGGTAACTTTTTACCAATGCTCCCGTACTATAGGTTTTGGAAGCTATCGTATTACCGTCGGCATCATAGGTGTTAAACGTCCCCGGTCCCAGCAGCAACATTTCGCTTAATCGCAGGCCGTATAAAATTGTGAGTTTGTCCGAAATGTGCCAATCGTCGCTCAGGTAGGCGGCGTTTTCAAAGCCATAACGATGCTCTACGCTGATATCGTTAAAACTTGAGCCAGCAGAGCTCGTAATATTTCCGGGGGCTATAGTGTGATGAATGATATCAACACCAAATTTAAGGCGGTGGCTGCCTGTTATAGCGTATTGCAAATCTTCTTTAAGATTTACATCTGTTATTTCGGACGTTGCCTTAAAATCCTCGTTCGTGAGAAAGCTCTGAATATCGTAACTGTAATTACTGAAAATCAATGACGTATTGGAAAATAATTTAGCATTGAACAGGTGGTTCAGTCGTAACGTGCCTGTGGAATTTCCCCAATCGGTGCCAAACGTATTTTTTAGTCCAATGACATCTCTGCCGAAGTATCCTGAAATGTATAAGGTGTTTTGGTCATTGAAGTGGTAATTTCCTTTGGCATTCAAATCATAAAAATAAAGCGAACTGCCCTTTACAACTGAGTCTTTAGATAATTTGGCGAACAGGTCGATATAAGTTCGCCGCGCGCTTATTAAAAATGAACCCTTACCAGAATCAATCGGCCCTTCTATTTTTAACCTGGAGGCTATTAATCCCAGCCCACCCTCAATTGTAAAGTCTTTTTTGTTGCCATCCAGCATTTTTATGTCGAGCACAGACGACAGCCGTCCGCCATATTCAGCTGGCATTCCGCCCTTGTAGATAGTAACATCTTTTATCGCATCAGAATTAAAGGTGGAAAAAAAGCCAAGTAAGTGTGAAGCATTGTATACCGGGGCTTCATCCAGTAAAATAAGGTTTTGATCGGATGCGCCGCCACGGACAAAAAAACCGGTATTTCCCTCACCGCCAGATTGTATTCCAGGCAGCAGCGTTATGGTTTTCAAGACATCCTTTTCGCCCAGCAACACGGGCACATTATTTATCTGCGACATATTTAATTTTTCGACCCCCATTTGAGGCGAGGCTATTTGGTCATTGTTAGGCCTGTTGGCACTTATGACCACTTCTTTTAATTCGTTCTTAGCAGACAAGGAAATGTTAATCGTTGTTGACTTAGTCAGTTCTATCGTTTGAGAAATAGTTTCATAACCCGAGTAACTGACGAGCAAGGTATATTGTGCTTGAGGTGCAGTTATCGAATAAAAGCCGTAAGCATTTGATGCTGTACCGCTTTGGGGAATTTCCCGGAATCGAATCGTTGCACCGATAAGTGTTTCGCCGGTTGCGGCATCTTTGACCGTTCCATTTAGGGTGAATGTAGTTTGCGCAAAGGCAGAAAATGAAGCCAGCATGATGGCAATAAGTAGTGATAGTTTATTCATAGATTTCTAGTTGTTATTTATTGTTCAGAGAAAAGCGGGCATAAAATGTCCCGAAAGGGTTATTTACAATTAAAGTTTTAGGGAGGCCTGTCCTTGGTGAAGCACTTTCAAGGTAACATTGCCGATTGCCTGCAGCTTTCAGGTTGGTTGAAGATATTTTTAATTCCCATTGTCAATTCCGATAGTTAAACTTCTTCTTTCCAGCAATAGGGTATCTCTCCATTTTCCGTTCATTTCGCCAATTTTTTCACGGTGACCAATTCGTCTGAATCCTAAATTTTCATGTATTTTTAGACTTGCAGTATTTTCCGGAAATATTCCGGCCTGAAGCGTCCAAAATTTCTCTTTTTCACTCGCGATAATTAAATGTTGTAAGAGTTTCGTACCAACACCCTGTTTCCTGCAACTGCCGGAAACGTAGACACTGACCTCAGCTACTCCAGCATAAACAGCGCGCGTGGAAACTGCCGCCAGTGCTGCCCAACCTGCAACTTGACGACCTGACTCCGCAATCAGCCTGCATGATTTCAGGTGGCAGCCGTCCCATTCCATCCATGTCGGCACTTCCCGCTGAAAAGTTGCATTGCCTGTTTCGATCCCCTCTTTATAAATCAGACGAACCTGTTCCCAGTCTTCAGCATTCATCATTCTAATCAGGATCTTATTTCCATTCATTATTTCTTTATATTTAATATGTTAGCTCCTACTTCTAGATCCTGAAATAAGCATAAGGTCATTACCTTTTGTTTACTTCAGGTTTTCAGCCTTCCATTTCATTGCTGCCATTATCCGGTGCTCCCGGCTTGGGTGATCAAAAAAGAAAACTTCCTCCCAGTAGCCGGGTGCTACTTTATGGTTGTCAGCCGTTTTGAGAAAAACAGAGGCAAAAGCATCCGGCTGCCGGGCCACATTCAGCCCGTAGTTATCAGCTTCTATTTCGACAACCCTGAGTATGGAATTAGTTACGGGAGTAATCACAAAGAAATAAAAAGTGAACAAAAAAATGAGCAGCGGCAGGCCGGTGACGTCATTTACCGATGTAATCTGCAAGCGTTTCCCGTACTTATTTAATATTTTATTGAATAAGTACTTTACCAGCCAAAAACCGAAGACGGTCAGCAATCCGAACTCGAGAACCATAATGATGAGATGATGCATCACATAATGGCCCATTTCATGACCTATAGTTGCTACGATCTCGTCGTTTGTAAAGTGGTTAACCATGTTATCGTTTAAAGCGATACGGGCTGTTCCCGCAATGCCACTAACATTGGCGTTAAAGGCTTTTGTTTGCTGCGATTCGTTGTATACATATACCTGACCGATATCAGGTGCGTTAGCTCTGGCCATCGATAATAGTCGTTCCTTGAGTGCGCCGTTTTTTAACGGTGTGTAACTATTAAAAACAGGCGCGATAAAAACAGGATAAATGATCAATAGAGCCACTATAAAAGATATGGTTATTCCTGCCCCCCATATCCACCAGCTTTCATTTACCTTTCTGAACAGGATGTAGATCAGTAAAAAGAATGGTGCTACAATAATTACCTCAACAAGAAACGTCACCCCGTCATTAAGAAACCATTGCCAAAAATTTTGATTAGAAAATCCATATTGGTGTTCACGGATAAAATTTTGGTAACAGTCGATGGGAAGGGTCAAAAGGTAAGTTAATGTTAGATATAGACCGATGTAGGCCAGATCGCCCCATTTCGTTTTAGCAGTCTTCCCCAGGAGCTTGTTTATATAAGCTGACAAACCTCCCATAATGAATAAACCAGCTACCAGCGCCTCATATAAAAAGTTCCAGAGTAATAGCCAGTAACCACCCTCGCTATAGCTATCAGCCTTATTACGTTTAGCAGCGGGAATCGACGCTATAAGGACGCCTGTTGCTTTTTCAGGGTCAAACCTGGCGACTGCCCTGGATGGAACAGTCGAACTGGCGTGTTGCGCTTTAACGCTATTGAACGCCAGGAAAATGATAGCCAGAATAAGATATTTCATAGGGGTAGTATCGTTTTATTTTTCAAATTCAAAAGTAGCCCCTACCTTTATGTCAAGATTGTAAAAATCCGACAACTTGAAAAGTCCGGGATCAGCTAAGAAAATCGTAAGTAGAAATTGTGACTTGTTCTAAGTAAACAATGGCTGTTGATGCCATACAACCGACTTTATACCGTAGAAAATGGAAAAAATTATATTTTGGAAATTTTGAGTGCGGGGGAGATATTAGGGGATATCGAACTTATAAAGAAAATAGATTGCCTGTGTTCAGTCGAGGCGATGACGAATGTTGAGGCATTTGCATTGCCGATGCCATTAGTCATTTCGTTATTGCAAACCGATATTGCCTTTAATAAGTTGATAATAGACGAACTGGCCGGCAAGGTGATTAATACCAGTACCCGTACTTCCGTTCAGCAATTGTACACCATCCGCCCCGCTTTGGAAATATTGCTTGCGCTTCAAGCGAGTCAGGAAGTTTCGCTTATTAAAGAGGATATGGCCGCTTACCTGGGTATCACTTTACGGAGCCTGAACCGTCTACTAAAGCAAAAAGCGAATCATGAGTTTAGAATACTTGTGAAGTAATTCAATATTAGTTGGTATTTTAACAGCAAGCAGGTGCTCAATACTTCATATGTTAACTTATCGTTGAAGGTTAAATAATTTTGGCTCCGGTACCCAATAATACATTATAATTGACAACGGACCATACTATCAGAATGAATTATTTTCACGGTACATCAGTAAAGAGATAGTAAGCAAACGTTCTTTTACCAAAAAATTTTCTCTTCATACTCGTGATAACCTCAAAAAGGAAATGAGTAGCGGATAAATTTCTAACGAAATAGGCTATCGCTCCTAAATAAAAATTCGGGATTCAGTAGTCGATCTTTAAATTAATAGTTGAGTAAAGCGAAAGTCGAAATTTTTCAACGAAAATGTTTTTGTTCAATCAGATTAAGACATTGATATCCTCGCGTTTTTTCCGATGTATTTCATCGCATCATTTAAAACGTAGATTATTATTATCAAATTCGATATAATAAATCCCAGACTTGGTATGGCTGATACTGCCCTTAAGTTTCCGAGTTGTGATGTAGTTGGTACGAACAAAATCGTAATAATAGTAATCAAAGCCACAATGCCTCCCAACCAATAATAGACAGGCATTTTAAATATCGAGGCCAATGGAATAAAATGTATTGCACAAATTAAAATTTCGATTGGCACGACGTACGCTATTTGATTGAAGTATAATAATACAAACGGAGCAATATTGAAACCTGTGATTTCGATAATTATAACGATTAGAAAGGCTTTTCGCAATTTCCGCCTTTTGGCAACATCTATAAACTTTTCTTCGGGCAGGTCTTTTGCAAGCCTTAACGTCTTCAGACTCCAGGCATACAATGATGTTGAAGTAGCGATTATCACAATTGCTAGAACAGTCGAGAACAAAACAGGTAACTTTGCAAAAAACAAATTATAGATTTCAAAAAACAGGGTAATAGAAATCATCCAGATCATTCCACCGGCACGCCAGATTTGCGCTGTTCTTCTTGTATGTTCCTCGTTTATTTTCATTTTTCAAGTTAAAATTTGATGCTGAATTAGTGTGTTGATCTTGTGCTTCAAACATTTTTGAGGCATCACCAAAATCATGCAGATAATATTGTCTGAAAAGGATAGAATCGCATTGTCTTCAGCTGATCTTAGATTTAATTGTTTCGGTAATATAAAGCAATTTCTTCGCTGATCTTGAAAGTGCTTTTGATAGTAAAATTCGTTAAATAAATTATTTGGCCTTTGAACAAAAATATTGGTTGTTTCGATTTTAAGATTGTAATAATGCGACAATTTGTTTTTTTTTAATTTGTTAAGCCCTTGATTTCTACTTGATGGCAGGCTCATCCATGAATCGCAGGGCTGTTAGAGTAAATGGAACAGACGGATCATAAATTGGAACGTGGTCGCCGCCAGGAATTATCCATAAAGCGGCATCCGGTATAGATCGGTAGATGTTTACAGCGATTTCTACAGGGAAAAAGTTGTCTCGATCACCGTGTATAACGAGGGTTCGTGCTGTAATAGTTGACAGTGATTGTTCAGTGAAATTCAAATCATCGTAGTTTTCGTGAAACGCGTTGAACTGTGCAATGAGTTGAAGAATCTGTTCGTCACCTCGTTTCGCGCACTCCCGATACATTTCTTTTACATCTTTGGGCATGGTGCTAAAGGAGGCCCTACGCATAATGGCCCTTGCCTGATCGGGGAAATAGGAAGTTGCACTAATTAATATCATTGAGTCGATGCGTTTTGGTTGGCTGGTTGCCATATGCAGTAGCGTCATCCCGCCCGAACTCATTCCCATAGCCGAGAAATGATCAATTCCCAACTTTTCTAGCAAGAGAAACACGTCTCCGGCCGCATCACGATGCGTAAACTTGTTGTCGGGATTCGTGGAGTAACCATGGCCACGCAGATCCACTATGATCAGTCTGTGACGCTCTGAGAGTTTTGCAGTAAAAGGATGCCAATTCTGCGCGCAACCGCCAAACCCATGTAAGAGCACTATCGGCTTTCCGACTCCGTATTCTTCGTAGTGCATCTCAATGTTGCTGATTTTAACAGAAATTCCACGAGCGCTAGTTTGTTTGGGGGCGTATGTCTTTGTCATCGTATGCGTCTAATATTAAATATTTTGGCCAACAGTTATATAAGTGAATTATTAGTTTGCTACCCTAACCGGGTCCAAAGGTTGTTCTACCGGTTTAAGGGGCGTCAAATCTTTTAAAATAAGCTCGACGGCTTTTTCGAGTTGTGCATCCTTGCCATTAATTACATCTTTAGGGTAATTGTCTACCTCTACATCCGGGGCAACACCCTTTTGTTCAATGATCCATTCTCCATTGGTACCGAAAACGCCAAAATTAGGTGTCGTTACATGGCCGCCATCCATTAAATCGGGGTTGCCGGTATTTCCCACCAGTATTCCGAATGTGGTGGTGCCAACCAGCAGCCCCCTATGCTCAGCCCTGAACATGTACGGCATCAAATCACCGCCAGAGAGCGCATGAGAGTTGATGATCATTGTCTTAGGCCCATTAATTACGCCGTTTGGAATAGAAAATGGTTTTCCGTCACGTTTGTTGCCATACAGCACCGAATTCCTGCCTAATAGGTCTACAATATAGTCTGCGGCATCGCCGCCTGTATTATCCCTGTCGTCAACAATTATGGCTTGCTTATCTAATTGTGAAAAGAAATAACGGTTGAAAAATTCGTAACCGTCATTAGCTGTATTGGGCAAATACACATAAGCAATTTTACCCACGCTTAATGAATCTACCTTTTTTCGATTATCCTCCACCCAATTCATCAGGCGCAGTTTCATCTCATTTGCTATCGGGATAACCGTAAACTCCTTTGCACCTGTTAACGTAGGAGATGAGTTAATGCCGATTGATGTTTGCTTTCCGGCGGTGTTTTGAAAAAGGCTATACAGGTTAATTTTGTCGGTAAGGGGTATGCCGTTTACCGCAACCAGGTATTGGCCTTCTTTAACATCAACCCCTGGCTGCGTAAGAGGCGCAGCTAAATCAGGGTTCCAGTTAAGGCCCGAATAGATCTTTTTAAAACGGAAATAGCCATTGTCCACGGTATAATCGGCGCCGAGCAGTCCTACAGTTACCGGGTTTGATTTAGGAAAGTCGCCGCCGCGAACAAAAACATGACCCAATACCAACTCGCCCAACATCTGGTTAAACAGCGCGTTCAGATCATAACGGCTAACAATATAGGGAAGGAATACAGCATATTTTTTTTAAGCGCCGCTAAATCGGCGCCATTGGCATTTTTAACGTATAAAAAATCCCGCTCCAAGCGCCAAACTTCATTATACATCTGCTCCCATTCTTTTACCGGGTCAACATATACTTTCAGTTCATTTGTTTTCAGGGCGCCATCGCCCGGATTCGCTTTTCCCGGTACACTTACAATGCCATATACATTATTTGGCGCCGAATAAAGCATCTTCTTCCCGTCGCGGCTTATTACATAGGCGTTGATCCCTTTCATTACTTCATTGTTTGCCCTGTTACCGATTTCGTAATCGTACAGCGTATAATCGGTAGCCATGTAGTCCTGGCTAAGGTAATAAAGGTGCCCGCCAAACCCAATGTTCAATGATGAAATATTTTTAGCAGGTACAGGAAGCGGCACGATCCGTTGTTCAATATGATCAAAATCAATGGCGGTTTCTGGGCTTTTGATGGCACTTTCTGTCTTGTCACCGGCAACTGTTTCCTCGTCACTCAGGGGTTGTAAAATAGATGGCGTATTTTTAGCAAGTACCAATGCATAAATATTGTCCAACACGTTATAGTGCCGGCTCGTCATATCAAACCACGACTGTGTCGGTCCATAATTGGAGCTCGCTGTAAAAAAAAGGTATTTATCATCCTCACTAAATACCGGGTAATTAGCTTCGCTGCGGGCATCGGTAACCTGGTGCCTGGTTTTGTTTATTACGTCATATAAAAATATTGCGCCCAGGTTAGTATTAAGATGGTTATTATAAGCAAGCCACTTTGAATCTGCCGACCAGGAATAATTTATTTGTGGCGGCCCTGGCATGTACAAGTCCTGGTCTATCTCCGTTATTTTCTTATCGGCGATATTGATGACGTAAAGTTTTCGTGCCTTGTCGGTAAAAGCGATCATTTTGCTATCCGGACTCCAAACAGGATGGTAATAGAAGTCTTCTTTATTTAATGCAATAGTTAATGCGCTGTGCTCGCCTTTTTGATCAATGATCTTTAATTGATACTCGCCGCTTTCATCACTAAAATAAGCAATGGATTTGCCATTTGCGCTCCATGCCGGATCACGCTCATTAGCTCCTGGCGTATTGGTTAAATTTCTGATATCGCCCTTGTCTACCGGAATCGTCAATATTTCTCCGCGCGCTTCTGCTACCGCCCTTACGCCGGTAGGTGAAATATTTATGTTATAGATCATGCTGCCGGCATCTGTAAAATAAGGCCTGCGCGATGGCAGGTCCATCTGGATGTAAACAGGAATATGAGTGGGATGATCATCGGCAGGATTCAGCGTAAATATTTTCCCGGCTTGTTCGTAAGCCAATTGGTTTCCGTTTGAATACAGGCTTTTTACATCAAAATCATTATACGAGGTAACGGGAAATACTTCTTTTGTTTTCAGGCTGTATTTGTAAATAGTTACATAATG
>Ga0302315_10003243_pt1 | contig 14782 bp, 13 predicted proteins | sample III_Palsa_N3_1_FD_200532 | JGI IMG/M metagenome (GOLD analysis project Ga0302315, IMG submission 200532) | Peat permafrost microbial communities from Stordalen Mire near Abisko, Sweden - III_Palsa_N3_1 | ecosystem: Environmental > Terrestrial > Soil > Palsa > Peat permafrost | place: Sweden... | reverse complement strand
TGCATTGGTATCAGTCCAGATAGTAGCCACCACATCACAGGTGGTCGCTATAGACCCTGACGATTGGGAACCGTTCACATGGGCCGAAGAATTAAGACAAGTCGATGGAACCACCTTGGTCAACGCATCACGTTGCAACGTCTTTAGTGAAGGTGAGCGTATACGCTTTACGTTCAATGGAGACGCGGTGCAATCGGTGAACTACGCGGGAACAGCCTTACTACCGGAAGCTGCATACCGCCGCATGTTGGGCGCCAGGCCTTCACTCGGAAAACGGACAAAGTAATCCGTTATTACAAGAGAGATAGCCTGCAGTGTACGTCAGAGGGCTCGGAGAAGACGTCTAGGAGAATGCCAAAAACTCTACAGTCCCATGGGGCATCATAACCTCCCCCCGAAATTTTATTATTAATGCTCAGTTGTAGCGTTAGCCTATAGCCACCTCATCCAAGGTATACCCTTAGATTGAGCTATTGGTTCAAGCCATTTGAAAATCGCTTGTGATCTTATTGCACGGAGTCCTAGCTCATCGAGCTGCCTGTCCCGACTTTCTTCAGTCACTGCTTCTCTCTTCACTGCTCTATCCGCATACAAAATCCCAGAATTCCCAAACCTAAATAGCGCAGCTCCCAACATTTCTATATCTTCATCAGTTAGTACAGCGGGTTGCGATGGATCTTCGTGATGAGCAGCGAGTTTAGAGGCTAATTCTTTTCCATGTTCAACAAAAGTTACGATTTGGTCGAGGTTTTCAAGTGCCGTGTCAACGTCAGCTGTCATACCGTTATAACCTTCACTATCCCAGTTCGCCTCCAAAGTCCTGAGGTCCGAAGAGACATAATATGATACTGCGCCTACTGCAAGAGCAGCATCTTCAGGCATAAAGTTAAGACTTTCTCCATACGTTGGCGCACCGTCATTAGGAATAATCTCTTTCATAGGATTTTTATTATAACATCTATTGGGATATGATCAAGCATAACGTGAATACTAATCGTCAGTATGGCCATCAGGTACTAAGCTATCCCCTATTGCAATGTCGCAAGTCCCCGTAGCCTCACACTTTACCCGGTTCAACCAGGAGAAGAATAGCGGCATGGTATAAACAGAGTGCCTCTCCGGGTACGGACAGGCACTCGAGCAGATAGATCAGTAGTTTACCTTAAAGTCGTGGCTCTACAGCCCAACTCGCTTGCGGCTGATCGGGGTCTTCACTTGCTTACTAGCGCCTTTGACAGTGGCAGTTCCTTGAGAATTACTAGCTCCCTGGGAATTACTGGCTCCTTGCGAATTACTCGCGCCATTCAGTTGTTTTGTCATAGATCCTCCTTCACTAATGTAACCTGTCCAGCCTACGTCCATGAGGACGAGGTGTAAGTGAAATTTTATACATACAAGTGGGTTGTCCCGGTACTCTAATTAAGCTTACACCCTAAGCTGTACACGCGACGTCGCTATCTACGCCGCCATCAGGAGCGGCAACTTGAACCACCCTCACTCGTCCTAATCCACCAAAGTTTTCATTACAGTCACCTTCGGCTTCAGCAACCGTTGTGGCACCAAGCACCCATACAGGTAGTCCGCGTAAACTACTACCTTTAGGCGGTAGGCCGGCCAGCGACTGCCACTGAGTTGGGCTTGTGTAAATACCTACCCTCGTTTCGCCGAACACGTCAGTCATACCCTCTAGTACGGCATCATTGAGCGCAGGAGACTGCCATGAGTACGTATCCTCCACATCGTACCACCACAAAGCTACGGCACCCACTTTAGCTGTTGTAAGGCGAGTGAGGTCATCCTCCGCCAATGCCTCTCCATATCCGCGTGCGCAAGCTAAAGAGTTGCCACCCTTGCACGTACCGTCAGCATTCGTACCACTTTTCGGCCAGTGACTGGATGTTGGCCCAGGGTCAGCGGGTAGGATGTAGACTGAGGCCGTAGGTAGCCCAGCGACACCATGTAATTTCTCTGCCTGAGTAAATTGTTCTCTAAAGCATGAGTTGCTTGTGTATGCTTTGAGGTAGTTGATACCAATAACAGCAAAGGTACTGTGTGTTTCCGGGTTGATACCACCACACTGAGGCCAAGAAGCGTCGTATCCAAGCACGGGGCCACCAGGGGCGGTAGCGGCTGCAGTGGTAGGAGCCTTACTATAAGGCGCTTCTGCACTAGAGTTTCCTCCGCCGCAAGCACCGATGCCTACAGCGAGTAAGGGGGCGGCAATAAAATTAGTACGTCTTCCAAACTTGCCCATGAGATAGTTCCACTGACTTAGGTTACATTAGGAAATACTTTGTTACGGGAAAACAGAATTATACCCTAAGACTACTTACCAAGCCTACATCCATAAAAGGTGTACGCAAGTGAGTTTTTATACATTGAACTATTGTAAGACTACATTGGCAGGGCCAACAATCGCTTGCAGGCGTCCGAGTGCAGCTGCGTCGCTACTCATACGGGTAGGAAGTTTTACTGCCTGTTTGGCGGCGTCAGGACCGAGCACAAGCACGACTTCGCTATCGCCTTGCTGCTCATCTATTGTCAGTTTGAGCTGACTCAACATCTCATGGTCATCGCTTTTAAGTAGGCGGATGTACACTCGAGAGGGTTTTTCAGCTTCGGCGACCACCTCGGATTTCTGAGCCTTCGCAGCCGCCACAGCAGTTGCGAGCGCGCTTCCCTTTCTCTTGACCACCTTCAGCTCACGCTGCTTACGACCAGTTGGCTGGTATGCCGTAGCCTGTTCGTGCGTGACCTCCCTGCCGTCATCTACTAGAATTTTCACTTCACTACCAAGGTTACCGTCGCGGTCTTTGGCACTCACCTTACCACGGGCAATCACAATGTGGTCGCGTTGCCAGAGTCCTAGTGTCTGCTGATAGGTGCTCGGGAATAGAATAAGCTCAGTCTCACCGAGTTCATCCTCAACTTTGACAAATGCCATTTTCTGACCGTTCTTCGTTGTGATTTCGCGCATCTCTGTCACTACGCCGCCTATCGTGACCGCCTTACCATCGAATTCAGGTTTGATCGTGTTGAGCGGTATAGTCTGTTCCGCTAGCAGTGCGCTGAATGCCTCCAGTGGATGTTGGCTCAGGTATAGTCCGAGCAGCTCTCGCTCCCACACGAGTAATTCGTGCGAGTTATATTTGATAGCAGGTGCCTCGAGCTTAAGTGTCGGTTTAGCAATCACCGTACTATCCAGAAGGTTACCGAACAGATCAGTCTGGCCGCTGGCACGTTCCTTAGCCAGACGCTGCCCATAGGCTACGATAGTCTCAAGATTGTGCAGCAGCGTGGACCGGTCGCCGAAGCCGTCGAAAGCTCCCGCCTTCACAAGACTTTCCAGTGCCTTACGGTTCACTGCGCGCGTATTAACCGTAGAGATAAAATCTTCGAGAGTCTCGAACCGACCCTGTTCCTCACGGGCCCGAATGATCTCATCCACCGCGCCGGAACCGACATTTTTAATAGCGTCCATGCCGAAACGGATTGCCGCCCTACGATTGTCCGGGTTGTTCGCATCCGGTACGACCGCAAACTCATGGAACGACTCGTTGGTGTCTGGCGGTAGCACTGCAATACCCATGTGCTTACATTCAGCAATCTCGATGGCTAGGCGGTCAATGTCATCAAAGTCACTAGTCATGAGTGCTGCCATGAAGGCAGATGGGTAATGTGCTTTCAGGTATGCCGTCCAGTAGCTAGTCATGCCATAGCAGGCAGAGTGCGATTTATTAAAACAGTAGTCGGCAAAACCGAGCAGATCTTGCCAGAATTTCTCAATAACTGCTCGAGGTACGCCATTGGCGACTGCGCCGTCAATGAATTTGACCTGCATCTTCTGCATCACGTCGAGCTTTTTCTTACCAATAGCTTTTCGCAATGTGTCTGCTTCGCCGCCAGTAAACCCACAGACGTCACGACTGATCTGCATCACCTGCTCCTGGTATACCAGCACGCCGAAAGTACTCTCCAGCGCGTTCTTCATAAGTGGGTGAGCGTACGTGATGTCTTCAAGTCTGTTTTTACGCCTAATAAAGCTATCGGTCAGACCGGCACTGAGGGGACCTGGGCGATACAAGGCGCCCATGGCGATAACATCATTGAACTCGGTAGCCTTAAGCTCGCGTAAGTAGCGCTTCATACCGGATGATTCAAACTGGAAGACACCGGTCGTATCGCCACGCCCAAGCAACGCGAACGTCTCGGGATCGTCTAACGGAATCTCACTGAGGTCAATGTCAGTGCCATACACACGCTTGACGATACGCAGCGTGTTCTTAATAATCGTCAAGTTAGAGAGCCCCAGGAAGTCCATCTTGAGCAGCCCCAGCTCCTCGACTTGGCCCATCGGGAACTGCACTGCGACTACGCCCTTTTGTGCCATTTCGAGCGGCAGATAGTTGACGAGTTCTGAGGGGGCAATCACCACACCACACGCGTGTACACCATGGCTACGTACCGTGCCCTCAAGAGCAATGGCCATGTCTATGACCTGCTGAGATGTTTCGTTGGTCTCATATTCGCGTTTTAGATCGGCGTCGTCTACGATACTCTTCTTAAGCGGAATGTGTCTTCCCTGTACTGGTTGCGGGATCATCTTAGCCAGACGATCGGCATCTGCGTACGGCACCTGCATGACACGAGCTACGTCACGGACGGCTGCACGAGCCGCCATTCGGCCGAATGTCACGATATTGCTAACCCGGTCCTGGCCATACTTATCTGAGCAGTATTGGATAACTTCGTCACGTCGTGAATCCTGAATATCTACGTCGATATCCGGCATACTGATACGATCCGGATTGAGGAAACGCTCGAACAGTAGACCGTATAGCAGCGGATCAAGGTCGGTAATGAAGAGTGCATAGGCAATAATGGAGCCAGCCGCACTACCACGGCCTGGTCCAAAGATAATACCTTGGTCCTTACCCCAGTTGATGAAGTCTTGCACGATAAGCATGTAACCGTTAAAGCCCATGCCATCGATCACACCAAGCTCATATTCAGTCCGTTCCAGTACGTCCTTTGGTAACACCTCTTTGATCTCGGGGATGGTCAGCTTCTCAGCCTTATCCCGGTCAAACTTGACATAGCGTTCAGCCAGGCCACGATACACAAGCTTGTCCAGATATGACTTTTCGTCCTCGCCTTCAGGCACTGGAAACTTCGGGATTAGGATCTTGCCTAGCTCAATTACTACGTTACAGCGGTCAGCAATAGCCTTCGTATTGGTAATGACATCCGGATACTCTGTTCCCCAGCGTTTAATAACCTCGTCGGGAGACTCCACGTGCAGTGGATAGTTTTTAAGGCTCATACGTTTTTCGTCAGACAGGAAGGCTCCTGTACCGACACACAGGAGAATTTCGTGTGCGTCCTGATCTTCATGTCTCAGGTAGTGTGCGTCGCACGTCACGACTACTGGTATATCTAGCTCTTTGCCAAGCTGCAGTACTTGCTCGTTAACGTGTTGCTGTTCACTACTATGTAGTGGGTTCTCCGGGTGTCCGTGGTCTTGGATCTCTAAGTAGTAACGGTCGCCGAAGATACCCTTGTACCATGTTGCGACTTCTTTGGCCTTTTCATAATCGTCAACTTTAAGTGCGTCGCCGATCTCGCCACCCATACAGGCGCTGAGGGCGATGAGACCTTCGTTATACTGCTCAAGTAGCTCATGGTCGACGCGTGGGAAGTAGTACATACCATGCAGGTTCGCTGTAGTGCTGAGCTGCATGAGATTCTTCCATCCCTGGTTATTCATGGCGAGGAGTATCAGGTGATAACGGTTTTTGTCTTTGCCTGGGTCCTTGTCAGTATGACGACGAGCAGCTACATACGTCTCCATGCCGATGATTGGCTTAATGCCATTCCCGGTTGCTTCTTTATAGAATTCAATAGCACCACTCAGCGTACCGTGGTCAGTCATGGCCACGGCCTGCATACCGCTCTCTTTGGCAAACGAAACCAGCTCGGGAATCTTTGTCAGACCGTCGAGCAAGCTGAACTGTGTATGGTTGTGCAGATGCACATAATCACTAGGCTGTAGTTTTGCCATTATCAAACCCTTGGAAGCGCTGTTACCCTCGTGCTTTCTTCTAATTAGTATAGCGCAAACGATGCAGTGTGCGGATCCTAAGATTTACAACAAACGTAATACTCGAACGTTCATCTACTGTACGGACACGCTCCTATACCCAAAGGTCTAAGAGAACGTTTATCGATTCTTAGCTGTTTAAAAAATTATTTCGTAGTTCGGAGTCAAGGCAAGCCTTCGCCAGGACATCTAGGCGTGCTCCCAACTGATCCCCTGGAACACCGTCACTACTTTCAAGTAGGGACACGATATACTGTGAGAACTTACTCTCAGTCGTGAGACGCCCTTGTCTAACACCTTCTACTAAATGCTCACTTATCTCTAAATGTTGCGCTTCTTCCGTGCTTCTAGCACTACTCCTAGGCGGTTCGTCAGCATCTAGGTAGAGCTCGCCATATGAAGCTGTTCTACCTAGACCTCCAGCGGATACCGAACCTACATAAATCACACCTCTACCGGTACCTGATTCACCCAGCACCAATGAAGCACTCATAGAGAAGCGCCGCGGCCACCGTGTCACACTCATAACTCTTTCTACTTCTTGTTCTATATGCGCACCGGTCTGTAGGTTCTCCTCAGCAAATGTCCACACAGAACGTGGAGTTATAAGCTTACCTTTGTCATCAAAGTCGATAGGCTCAAGTAGCGCAATAGTACCCGCCAGACGAGCAACCGGATCGTCGCTTTGCAGTAGACGCTCGGCTGCCGTTAAGATTACTTCTTGGTCAGTCTGAATAAAACGGGGCATTTACTATATTAAACCATATTTGATGATCGAACACAAGTACTGGGTAACGGCTCAATAGCACCGCGACTTTTTACCTAGTTGGTTGGCATAGGGGCTGCAAAATACCCTGAGTGTGCTGCTGCGTCTCCGGCTTCGGCAACGTAGGCGTGCATAATCGTAAAGTCGCGGCGTCCAATAGCTGTGGGCTCTACAAAAGCGTCGGTATCGGCTTGCGGTGCAGCGTGTACGATCAATGTTGCGTCATTATGTACGGGTAGCCTCTGGGTGCCAAGCCTTATGTTTCGTACATCATCCTCCGAAAGACTGACTAGCTCAGGAAGAACCGTTCTGCCAATAAAGCCACGCATTGGCCACCTTAGCTCGCTGATATGTACAAAGGGTCGACCGTCTTCGAAGGCAGGAAACCTGTCATAGAATGCTTGTCTAGCTGTTCTAATCTCTGGTGCAAAGCGCTTTAGAGCTGCCATTGTAAAACCGTTACCTAGCCTATCGCCTGGTTCAGTATCTACATGTCCAACACTGACAACCTCGCTTTTGGGAAGACTATAGGTCCATGCAAGCGGGCCACTGACGAGCACCGAGACTGCAACTAGAGTCTCATCAGAACCGTATTGCTCTGCGTTATTAAGATAAACTGGGCCCGAGCCACGGCGACCATCAGCAGGTACGTGAATCACAAGGTCACCATTTGCAGGACGCTCCGAAGAGGGTTGTGTAGTCATAAATGTGAAAATACCACATAAATCCGTACTGTGCAAACTTACTTAACCCTAGTGGACAAGCTTCAAACTTTTGATTGGGACGTTCGGTCCAAAGTAAAGCAAATAGATGATATATGCTTGCAGGACTATTGAAGCCACTGGTAGTAACAGAAGGCGCCAATCAAGTCTTCCGACTGAAATCGCAGCTAGCATGACGCTGAAGGTGCCAACCAGCCATGAGATCCTAGTCTCAGACTCGGGATGCAGTCTAGCTTTTCTATACGTTGGCCAGAGGGCTGCTATGTCGGCGACTATATTGGCAAATATACTATAGAGGGGAGATTTGAAGATAGCCCAGAGTACAATCCCCGCCAGGCCAATGGCAAGGCAAGTCACATCAGTACGCGTACGGCCTCCCACTCCATTGCGTAGTGAGCCTACAAAAATCAACCCGGTCACCACGGTACCTGCGCCAAAGAGCCATAACGAATTGCTGGCGCCACTTGCGTATTGGTTCGCAAATCCAATGGCATTAAGGAGGGCTATAATCCCCCAAGTTATGCGGTGGGGTTTTATCTTGCCCTTAAAAGTGTCCGATACATACGGTATGTCGCCTACGATAAATACCAGCGCGCTTGCGATCCCAATATATCTGAACAGCATAGACAAATCATAACAACAGGAAACAAAAAAAGCACTTTGGTTAAAATGCGCTTACTTAGCTCCCCGTAGTGGACGAGCTTCGCAACTCTGCAGAAGCAGTGAAGGACTTTAATCCAGTACCTTATCTGTCTTCAGTACATTTGTAAAATCTTTGTTTGAGGGTATCCGTTTAATGACTAAGAAACGGACTATATCGTCACTATCATTAGAAAAGGTGTGTGGATTGCGCTCAGTTTCTATGAGATCACCCGTGCTAAGGCCCTGTGACTTTTCTTCCCCACTCTCGCGCCAGTGAACAGTGAGCTCACCTTCGATGATGTATAAAGTCTCCCATACCTTTTCGTGGTGGTGCCAGATTTGAGTGGTGTGAGGTGCTTGGTCGTTGTAATGCACCTCATAATCCTTAAATAAATAGTAGTGAATATCTGTTCCCTCTGGCTTGTGTACGTGTGGAACGTCTACTGCTTTAGTAATCTTCACATCTACAATATAGCAAACAAAAAAGACCTCACGGTTGAGATCTTTAAAGCGCTTATGCTTAGCTCCCCCTAGTGGACGAGCTTCGCAACGATTATGACTTTATGAGGCGTAGTAGTGCCGACTCGCTTTCCGAAACATTTTGACTGGATGTGTCGAGTATCTGAGCTCCTATTTGGCTAGCTTCGTTGCGTAGATACTTTGACCAGTTCATCATGTCCTTATTCGCAAGCTCTGGCTGGCCACGCTGATGTAATCGTCGAGTTCGGATGCTGTCGTTGCAATCAATAAGGATTATGCGGTAGTCAGTGAAACCTCTAGCGTTACACGCCTCAGTAATGAAAGATAGCCTCATCTGCCCGTCCAAGATGGCTACTCCATTTCGGCACTCGCTCAGAATCCTTTCTAGCCATGATACCGTGGTTTGTCGTTGCCATTCTTCTCCGGAACCAAACTGCTCATTCATCTCATCGGTGCTCGGGACCCCGACACTATCAAAGTAATAGAATTTAAACTCGGTGCCGTAGTCTTCCTCCAGTTTCTTTAGTAGGGTAGTTTTACCCGAACCAGAAGCGCCAGTGATAAAGATGACTTCCATTGCTAGTATCATACCAAAACAAAAAGACTCCTAATGAGGTCCTTTATTACGTTTATGCTTGGCTCCCCAGGGTGGGACGAGTTGGAACCAAATCAAGGTCGAGCCGACTGAGGCGTGGGAGAACGTTCAGGCGAGTAGCCGGAAAGGCTTGCTATATACACCAACTAACTCTGGTTGTGCCCTAAATACATAAGTTAAAGTGTGTGATCGATCACATTAGTGTATAAATATAAGCAGAATGAAGCTGCAGATGCGCTTTTTGCTGTTGTTTACCATTGTCTTTGTGGCTATTGCAGGCTTACTAGTGGTGCAGCGTGCCTTTGACCTGGAGCGTACCCAGCACGTGCTCGTGAGCGAGCTACACGATCGGAGCAAGTTGTTCAGCACAAACCTGACTGCCGAGGGCCAGACGTTCCAAACCTTTTCGGAAGACTATTCGTTTTGGGATGACATGGTAAGCTTTGTCAAAAACCCTGATCTAGACTGGGCACACACTAATCTAGACTCAGGGTTATCGACCTTCGGGGCCGATGTGGATTGGGTATACAGCCCGAACGGTACCATGATATATGCCAGTACGGCCGACCCTTCGATTAAAGTTCCAACCCTGCCACTACCGGCAAATTTCTTTTCCTTGGTCGCGGCACATAAGTTTGAACATTTTTACGTGCAGCTTCCCAATGGCACCTTTGAGGTTCGGGCGGCAACCATCGTACCGGGTGACGACCCTGAACATAAGGATCCTGATAGCGGATTTTGGATAATTGGCAGGTACCTGGGCAGCAACTTTGTCCAGAGTATGGACACACTATCGCAAACCACGGTAAAACTTGAGCCTACGACGGCGCCATCAGGTGATCACATAGAAGGTAGCACGGTAAGCTTTACGGTACCGCTGAAGGATATGAATGGGCATACCGTGGAGTTACTTAGTTCCACTTCACATATAGCCCTTGTGGGCGACCTCAATAGTTTGTATTGGCGGGAACTTACGCTCATATCTATCGTTGGCATCTTGATCTTGGGTTTGATCTTAGGTAGTGTCTGGTGGTTGGTACTCCGGCCCCTCCACGTGCTTACCGTAAGCATCCAGAAACAGCAACCTGACCTGCTGGATGGCATGGCTAAATCGGGATCGCAGTTTGGCGAATTAGCGGCCGTTGTCCAACAGTTCTACACTCAGAAGGTAGTTATAGAGCAGGACGCATTCAGAAAAGCGGAGCTAGAACGGGTTAATAAGGATAAGTCAGCATTCCTGGCCGTGGCCGCGCACGAGCTAAAGGCTCCAGGGGCCATTATCAAGCTTATCTCGGAGGACATTCCCCGGGTCGCTGCCGACAATAATATTCCACCTGCAATGCTGAAACAGCTTGCGATCATCGCACATCAAGCTAACAAGATGAATGTGTTAGTCAACGACTTACGCTTAGCGAGTGAAGGTGGCAACGCTGCTGGTATTAGCGAGGCTACGGTGTTCGATTTCGACAGCCTACTCCAGCAGGAGATCACCGAAATCGGTTACGTGATCGACCAGAAAATTACCTTTGTTGGTGGCGTGCACAAAACCGTGAAAGCAGATAGTGAGCACCTGAGCCAGGTTGTGAGCAATCTTATACGCAACGCTGCTAAGTATTCGTCACATGAGTCCGAAATACATGTGGAGAGTCGGATACAGGACAGTAATATAGTAGTAGGATTTGAAGATTTCGGCGTAGGTATTTCACCCGAGGATCAAGCACATATTTTCGAGCGGTTTTATCGGGCACCAAGTGTCGCCAGCACATATCAGGGGCTTGGCCTGGGCCTGTCAATCTGTCAAACGATCATCGAGCGTATGGGCGGTAAAATCTGGGTAGAGAGCACACCGGGACAAGGATCGCGGTTTTACTTCTCACTACCGCTTGAGAATATGCTCACTAACCTTTCAGGCATACAGTAGGCGAACCGAACAATTGAACGGCCCATAGACTTATGATCGGCCCTACCTACCCATACGCTGCTACGCAGGAGAGTAATAGACAGAATTATTAAGATGAGATGCTATGTTAATTCTATGCAGGCCAAAATAGGCAAGTACAATGACGTTACAGCGTTACAATGACGAGATAAAGGACGTGATTGCAGCTACGCGATCTAATGACCTAAGCACAATACCGTGAGACCCAGCAAGCCACCGCTGTTCAAATTTTAAACTTACTGAAGGATGTATTCCCAGCCCGGTTGCCACGCCTTTGTTCGGCGCCAATCTTCATCAATGGCCTGCTCCCAAGTTCTTCCCTTTAGAAGAACGTCTAGAGCTAACTGTGGGGCTTGGTGGGCCACAATGGCAATATGTTTACCTTCGTAGCTACCCTGTAAATAAGCTACAAAGCTTGCCAGTCTAGCTTCAACATTTTTGTAGCTTTCGCCATTCGGAAACGACGTTTCAATATAGTCTGCAATCCTATCTTTAAAAGCAGAAGCGGACGTACCGTTCATATCCCCATAATTACATTCGCGTAGCCTTTCATCCTGGATGATTTGGTATTTATCTCCAAAACCCAGATTAGCAGAGTCTACTGCTCGTTTAAGGTCAGAACAGAACACTACATCAAAGTGTTTGCCAGTGGCCTGTTGGCCGACCCGCCGAGCTTGCTCCTCGCCTCTTTCTGAAAGCTCACCAGGCAGCCAGCCTGTCGCTAAGTCTTTCTCATTGTCGGTCGTTGTGCCATGCACAAAATATGTGATCCTTACAGACATGGGTTCATGGTAGCACGTAATAGTTTGATGATTGCTTGTAGCTCCAGCAAGTGAGATGAACCGGGACAAGATCAAGCCACGGTTATTTAAGGGTAGAACATACTATCCCTTGCGGGCCGAAGAGGTTAGTTAACACTCGCGCAAACCAATGGCCTGATACCATTAGACTAGTTCTATGTGTTCCAGACTATCAACAACACGTATGTCTCTGGGGTTGTGGCGTGACATTGTATCAAGGTGCGGTATGTGCCCGTTGCGTTTTACGAGGATCACACGGGCACCAATATTCAAAGCAAGCTGAGCATCTACAAACTGATCACCTATAACCAGTACCTCTGCTGGCGTTAAATGATGTCGCTCCATCCAGTTGCCAATAGAACGACTATCGGGTTTACGATACTCCACTTCATCTCCGGCGTGAACTTCATGTATACAATCCGCGAGCGTGGTTGCGGCGACGATAACTTTGGGGCTAGCAGAACCTCTGCCTTCATGGGCCCGATTGGTAACAAGCAGCTGGTGAACATTCTGCCTAGCTGCCCGTTGCGCTAACATCGAAGCATCTTTGAACAAATAGGTTTCCAAGTCACCGGCATAATGATGCTCTTGTTTTTGAAGGAATAAATATACGACACCGTCCAGTTCTTCTGCTGATTCAATACCCAATATTTGTCGTACTGTTTCTTCCAATGATCCGTGGTAGTTTTCGATCATATATTCGCGCGTGGGCATAGAATGACCACTCTCGCTTACCACGTCGGCGATGATCTGTTCGAATACGCTAAAGCTATCCAATAATGTTCCGTCTAAATCCCAGATAATGCCATTCATACCTTTAAGCCGCATGAACTAACAATACCATATGGAGGCAAACCGGCAGGTCATTATGAACCGGCAAAGGGTTCCTATCCAAAACGTTTAAAGAGCTGGTTGATATCAAATGTAAGAAGCTAGTTGCTTAGCAAATACGCCGACATCTGGATGTATGTGATAGCTAACCTTAGAGGCGACCATGCGTACCTACGGTAGCGAAAATAACTTCGCTTTCGTGCTACAGGTAATGTGCTCGAGAACGACTTGCGTTCTATTTGGCCCACCCTAGTGGACGAGCTTTGCCACTTTGTGGCTAATCTGGAATGATAATTGGAGGAATATTGTACAGCTTAGCTTCATTACCTAGGGACTGATCATGACTAGGTCCACTGAAGTGCGGCCACATCTGCAGGGCTATTGAATTCAATCGGTTTATACTGGGCAACGACAAGTGGACCAACCGTACCTGCAGCTTTGTCGCGGCATAGCTGCTCACGATATGCCCCCTCAGGTGTGAGTGAAGAATCGACATGTGCGCTCTCACCGTCAAACCAAAATAGACCAACTGCCGCCGCCGCGCCTTTGAGCTCGTCCCTTGCGTCCGCCTGCTCTTTCGTAATGAATGGCCAGTAGAATAGCTCCGTGTCTTCCACGCTTGCACTCTCTGAGAGGTTTTTCCACTTTACGCCTAGGTCCATCAATTCGCCATGCCAATTCATTGACGCCACGTCGGCGGCGCCACCGGTGGGATGCCCAGCTATCTCTACCTGGGCTGAGCGAATGTGCATTCGATCGAGAAGCTCTTCATCAGATCCATGAAAATTTGGATCGCTCAGTATTTCCTTTTTTATTCTTGCGTTGCTCTCTTCTTGAACATGCTTCGGGCGGTACGTATAGGTAACGAGTAGCTGGCGCGATCTGTCCCTTCCGCTGACGAGCGGTGCATTCTCACCTAAAACACCCGCGAACTGCTCTAACTTATCTACCAAGCCAGCACGCCCATAAAGTTTGCCACCAGTAACTCCATACATAGACGTATTGTGCTGCACGACAGCAAGCACGCCTCGCTTGCCCACCAGATGTGGAACAACTTCCACCATTGGCTCACCGTTATCAACCGGTGCGATGTGCTGAGCAATATTAGCACGGACTGGTAGCTTAGTCCTTAGGAAATTTGCAACTGCCTGCCTATTCTTGTCAGTATCTCTGCGGCTCAGCTCAGCGGCATCAGGATACTGAGCCTCCATGCGACTAAAACCATGTCCAAATTCACCGCCCCTTATTAGACGCATACCGCTTTCTCCGTTTCGGATTTTAACATAATCCAATCAATGACACATTATAGCATGACCTGCAAGGCATACTCTTATAAATACATCTACCCTCTACTATTTCCACCCCATAATACAATGTTATACTGACCATCGTTATAGCGCGATCCTCTTTAGGGTGCCGCAGGTATACATCTCGGATCAGTATCAATTAGTGCGCTAAGGTTTGTCGTAATAAAAATACCCCTACTTAGAAACAGAGGTCAAATTACTTATGGTTGCCTAGTGGACGAGCTTCGAACTCAAGTTGGCAGCTGCGAGCCTATAAAAGATTTGCGCTATTTGCTAACGACTTCCTGATTTTCGTTCTTCAGCCTGAGTATTAGCTTCGCATTATCCAATACTTCTCGCTAGTTTTTACGCTCATCCTTTTCTAGGGCAATAGCGTACTGATCTCTGAAAAATTGTGGCTCACGAGGAGTCGGATTTGCTCATACGAAAAAGAGAACGAACAGGTGGCGACCGAGCGACGGTGCAGACTGGTGGCGGAATGCCGTCCCCGAGTCTGCAACCGCCACCGGTGCCAGCGACTGTCGTTCTCATACGTGTGCTGCAGCTGAAAATGCCCGCAGCCGATTGTACCTCCTCCGTCTTCAGGTACCGATAGCAGCA
>Ga0302315_10003242_pt1 | contig 14789 bp, 3 predicted proteins | sample III_Palsa_N3_1_FD_200532 | JGI IMG/M metagenome (GOLD analysis project Ga0302315, IMG submission 200532) | Peat permafrost microbial communities from Stordalen Mire near Abisko, Sweden - III_Palsa_N3_1 | ecosystem: Environmental > Terrestrial > Soil > Palsa > Peat permafrost | place: Sweden... | reverse complement strand
CGCCAGGACGCTTGGATAGATGGAATTTGACCTTACTCACAATCAACGCCTATGTCGGGTATGCGCAGACGATTGGCACGGCTAAGAATCCCGCCTACAACAAGATTGCAATCGGTGTCAGTTGCATGGAACCCTCCAGCCATTTACTACACGCCTCTCAACGACGTGATTTCTCTCCGCAAATACGAACCGTCACAGAGTTGGGGCTGCATCGCTTCGGTCTGGGGCAAAGCGGCCGAGGGGGGCGTCCTGGATCCAGTGGAAACCTCTTGAGACCAGCAGAAACTGATTCCGGTCGGTCAGCTGAAGCTCCATATGAACCTGATGATTGTCCATCCGGCCATCCAGGATAAGCTGATCCCCGGCAGGCCGCTGGAAGGTGAAGCTCGCCGTCCAGTTCTTGTCGCCCCTCTTCGTGAGGGCGAGAGTTCTGTCCGGGAGATTGACGGAGGCGCCATAAGGAGCGAATGAATCGTCCGTGCGCTGAAAGGCCATCCGGTTGGGGGAATCGAAGATGGCGCGGCGCCAACGGGCGGAGTCGGTGAGCAGCGGCGGGCGTGGTTGTTCGTCGATCGACATCTGGCGCACCTCCCAGATGCCATAGAGCGGCGGGAGCGGTCTGCCCCCGCCCCGGGTACTCCAGATACCCCAGCAATGGTGGCAGTACAAGCCTACGAGCCACAGACCCAATATCATTTGCGCGGCAAGTGCGATCCGGTTGGCCCGGACGCCACGGAAGAGTTGCGGTTTCGTGGAAAGCGCTGTAGCCCGGTTCAGGAACATGAACCTGACCAGGCGTGGAACGTCGGGGGCTAGGAGAAAGCAGGAGAGCAGGATGAGGTGGAAGGCAAACAGCTTAACCGGCACATCGTACGTCATGTTCAGCATAAACACCTGGGTCATGGCAGCGAGGCTGATCAGGGCACCGAAGGTGGCCGTGCGAGGGACGATCAGCAGCAATCCACCTGCGAGTTCGGCGCAGCCGGTGAAGATTTGATAAGCCGGGGCCGAGCCCATAGAGGTCCAGAGAACCCCCATGGGAGAGAACGTGCCAAAAGACTGCAGCAGCCTGGTCAATGAGGGATACGGCATCTGTATCGGGATGACTTTCCCAAAACCGTAGCCAATCATCTGTCCGGCAAGCGCGAAGCGAAGGAAAAGCCGAAACCACTTATGCAGTCCGGCGTAATTCTCCCGGCTGCGGTCGAGAAGTGACCAGACGACGGTCGCGGCAGTGGCAATCACTAGCAGGCAGAAGGTCATGACCCAACCGAACATGCAGTCGCTGGTGGCGCTGTTGCCGCCCCAGAAGAAGGACAGGGGCGCATTCACGTGGAAAATATGGGCGGCGGTCCAAAAGATCACGGGGCGCAGCGGCCAGAGAGTGGCCGGATCGGCTCCCCCGGAAGCGGTGAACAGGCTGGTGATGATTTGCGTGGCAAGACAATACAGCCCCAGATATATCATCCAGAATCGAAAGGCAATCCGGAGGGCCAAGTTCCACCTCGGAATGTTGGGCTGGGGCTGGATCGGTTCGGTCTTCGGTTCGGTCTGAAGCTGTGGACTCATTCGAGACCTCCGTCAGAAAGCGGCTGAGAATAGGCCATTAACTATCACTGCGATGGCATGAGGCTCCAAGTTGTAACAAACCTCGCAGTTTCACAGCACATTATGAACCTCTGTTGTGGATTTAAAGGACTCTTGGGTGATTTTACAGAAACCGAACAAAAACCAAGATAAGCAACCAAAGTATAGAGGCGCGTTCCCGCTAAGTTAAAGATGGCATTAAGATTTTCTGCCATTGATGGACCGGCCGTAAACCGGTGAGTTCATGCCTCGCGAAGGGCAATCATTGGGTCCACCTTGGTGGCGCGCCGGGCTGGAAGGTAGCTGGCCAGCACCGCCACTGCAAGTAAAAGCAGAGGCACGATCACAAACACAGCCGGATCATGCGGGCGCACCCCGTAAAGCAAACTGGCCATCAACGACGCGGTGGATGCAGAGAGGACCATGCCGGCCACGATTCCGAGGCCAGCCAGCACCATACCCTTTTGCAAGAACAGCTTCAAGACTCCGTCTCGCCCGGCTCCCAGGGCCATGCGAATACCGATCTCGCGCGATCTTTGGCTGACCATGTAGGCCAGCAAGCCATAAATTCCGATGGAGGCCAGAAGCGCCGCCAGTCCGGCGAATCCGCTCACCAGGTCGGCAGAGAAACGGCGTGAAGCCAGTGACCGATCAAGGATGTCATTCATAGAGACAACATTGAATACGGGTAAGCCGGGATCAATGCTCTGGATCTCATGCCGAATCTGTGGTTCGAGCAGGGTCGCGCGCAGAGACGTCCGCAACACCACGCTCACTTGCTTGCTGGGGTCTTGATAGACCGAAACGTAGATGTGGGGAACGCCATCGATGTCGAGACCGTCATTCTTGATATCCTTAATAATACCCACGACGGTCGTCCATGGCTTGGTAGGGTCTTTTCCGAACCGCACTTGGCGGCCCAATGGATCGCGGGTTGGCCAATACTTACGAGCGGTGCTTTCATCAATGATGGCCACCGGCTGTTTGCCGTCTTCATCGCCCTCGGTGAATGAGCGACCGCGTAGGAGCGTCGCCTGCAACACCTTAAAATAATCGGGGCTTATCCGAATTCTCTCGGCGCGCAGATCCTGCGAGGACTCGACCGGTCTATCTTCAATCGCAAAGCCTTCAACCGCTAAGCCACCGACCGCGTTGGGGTTGCTATTGGTGGTCGGTAGAGATGAGGTGATTGCGGCGAGTTCTACTCCCGGAATTGCCTTCATGCGCCGCAGCAACTCACGATCAAAGGTGGCCTTACCAGGAATACCGAGATACGGATCCATCTTCGGATCGTTGGAAACTCCTAGCCACGTGTTTGCCGTGACCACTTGAGTTGGATTAAAGCCTGGATTTTCCTGCAACAGATCCCGCAGCGTACGCAGCAGCAAGCCGGCTCCCACCATCAGTATGACGGCAAATGCCAGTTCCGAGACGATTAGAACATCCCGCAATCGGCCGGTCGTAGTGCTGTAACCGGAACCGCGACCGCCTTCACGAATGGCCGAGGAGAGAGCGCCTTTTGCCGAATGAAGCGCTGGAGCAAGTCCAAACACTAAGCCGGTAAGAATGGAAATCAGCAGAGCGAAGGCCAGCACCACCCAGTCGATTCGTACTTCGTTGAGCCGGGGAACGTTCGATGGCACAAAGCGCAGGATGAAACCCAAAGTACCAACCGCGGTTGCGATTCCCGCGGCACCGCCGATAAGCGACAGCAGCATGGACTCGGTCAGCATCTGGCGCACCATGCGGCCGCGGCTCGCCCCCAGCGCTAACCGCACCGCCATCTCTTGTTGTCGCCCCGAAGCGCGCGCCAACAGCAGATTGGCAATGTTCAATGATACGATCAAAACGATCAGGGTTACCGCACCCAGTAACACCAGCAGCATGGGCCGAACATTGCCTACCAAAGTTTCTTGCAAGGGTTGAATCTCAATTGTCCATTGCGCCTGCGGCGGGTAATCGGTGGGAAAGTCGTGGCGCAATTCGTGGGCCATGGCAGTGAGCCGCGCCTGAGCTTGCGCCAGTGTCAGGCCAGGCTTAAGTCGTCCGATTCCAGATCTTAAAACCCGGTTACCACGTATTGGCGGGGGAAAGGGATCTGCGCTGAATCCGCCGGCGCCAAACACTTCCACGTCGCCGGAAACCGTCGGTCCAGGATGGCGAAATCCGCGTGGCAGAACCCCGATAATTGTAATGGGATCATTGTCGAGCAGGAGGGTACGGCCGAGAACATTCGGATCGGCGCCATAGGCACGGCGCCACAGTCCATCGCTGATCACGACCACTGGAGCAAAACCGAGCGCAAAGTCCTGCGGACCAAACAACCGTCCAATTTGCGGGGTCACACCCAGCATGGAAAAGTAGCTTAAACTGCCATTGACCGCCTCGAGACGCTCGGGCTGTTTGGCGCCGGTCAAATTCTCGCTACCCTCGAAGATCGGGGTCACATCTTCAAATACACCCGCTCGCGTCTGCAGGTCATCCAGTTCGGGCTTGGAAAACTTAACGTCCCGCAATCCTACGCCGGGCTCGTTAAAGAAGATTCTTACCAAACGATCGGGATCGCGGTAGGGCAGAGAACGCAGCAACACGGCATTCACGATGCTGAAAATGGCCGTGTTGGCTCCCACGCCCAGAGCCAGCGTCAGGACCGCCACGATCGTGAATGTGGGCTTCTTGACCAGCATGCGCAAACCATAGCGAACATCCTGAAGTAAAGTGCCCATGAAGACGCTCCTCTCGGTCAATATCACAGAATCTTAATTTAGTGTTAACACGCCCTAATAACCTGAATGCAAAACGAACGTCCTGAAGAAAAGCTATCCATCGCAAGGTCCTCCACTCGTGAACAAGTCATCTCTAAGAACAAGCGAGTTACAGATGGCAATCACGAACTCATTCTCAGAATGAGCTCGCGAGTGGCCCTTCAGTCAGCCCAATAAATCATAAAATAACGCAAACCCTCCGTCCAGAGAGGATTAATTTTCACCGTGTGTGCTGACTTTCGATGTCTATCAACTCACGGGGGCTCATTTCCGGACTCACAGCCCGCGACTCGTTGTTGCTGTTCATCGATATATAACGCTGCAAGGTCTCGGCGATGATACGTACATTAGGCCGCCTGAGCATTGTGAAATGATCTCCAGGAACCAAATGGAACTGAATGCCTCCGCCTGACCATTTTGTCCATAACTTGGAGAAACGCTCTGGCGTCTCGGACGCTCGAAAGAAAACAACCGATTGATCACTGGGGTGGAGGGAATAGTTATTCATGGCGAGAGCATTCCGGGTAAACACATTCAGTAATGCAGTCATTTCGGCATGGGCCGTCTTCGGCGCCAGCACACCATAGCTGGTAAGAGTTTCTTGCACCATCTTCCATTGGTCTTGCGCATCCGCCTGGAAAAATTGTTCCACCAAGGGCCGAGGGTCCTTGCCGACCAACCGGCTCATATCCAGAGCGAAACGGGCGAGCATGGATATCTCATCAGCTCTGTCATCAGCTTCCAGGTACCCGGAGGGGGGGGTAGTATCCATGAGCGCCAGCAGGCCCATAGTCTCACCTTCCTTCATCAGCTGTTGCGCCATCTCCCAAGCTACCAGTCCTCCCATTGACCAGCCGCTCAGTAGATAAGGGCCGACTGGCTGGACACTGCGAATTTCCCGGTTGTACAGAGTAGCCATTTGCTCGATGCTTATGTCCGACTCCGGAGAAAAATTTGCGGGAGGCGACTGCAACCCGTAAAAAGGCTGCTCCAGGCCCATCTCTTGTGAAAGTTCCGCATAACTAATCACTTGTCCGCCCACGGCGTGTACGCAGAAGAAGGGGACTCGTGAACCCTGGGATTGAATACTAACCAGGACCTGCGACGACCGCGGCCCTTCGTGCCCGTTCGCCGCCGCGATATGTTTGGCCATTCTGGCCACCGTCGGCGTCGCGAATAGAACGCTAAGGGGCATCTCTATGGCGAATGCCGACCTCACGCGTGATGTTAGCTGCACCGCCAGCAGAGAATGCCCGCCGATTTTAAAAAAGTTGTCGTGAATTCCCACACGATCCCGCCGCAGTACGTCCTGCCACAGCCGGCAAAGAGTTTCTTGTGTGGCATCTTGCGGGCCTACATATTCTTCCTCAGGTATATCCCTATCAGGTTGTGGCAGCGCCTTGCGGTCAATCTTCCCATTGTGGGTCAGCGGTAACTTCTCCAACTCGACATGCGCGCTTGGCACCATATATTCCGGCAACTTACCGAGCATGTGCTCCCGCAGTTCGCTGATCCGCAGCCCTGCTTTCTTGTTCCCGCTGTCGCCCTCCTCGGCCTCCTGGTCGGCCACCACATAAGCCACCAGCCGCTTATCCCCGGGCTCGTCTTCCCGCACCAGCACCACCGCCTGCCGTATTTTCGGATGCTCCACCAAGGCTGCTTCGATCTCCCCCAACTCCACACGGAATCCTCGGATCTTCACTTGATGATCCTTCCGCCCCAAAAACTCGATGTTCCCGTTCTCTAAAAACCTCCCTAAATCCCCCGTCCGGTACATCCGCCCACCGGCCTCCACGCTGTATGGATTCGCCAAAAATTTTTCCGCCGTCAACTCTGCGCGCTTCAAATACCCACGTGCGACCCCTGCTCCTCCGATATAGATCTCTCCGCTTACCCCAACCCCAACCGGATTTAATTCACTATCCAACACATATACCTTTCCATTTCTCAACGGTCTTCCAATGGGCACCATTCCTCCCACCTGCGGTCCTCCGTCATTCTGCGTCGTGTCGTACGTTAGAACGCCAACCGTCGTCTCGGTCGGCCCATAATGATTCAGAACCTGACACCCTGCCCCTCTTTGTTTGACCCGCTGGATCAGATCCCAACTCGACGCCTCTCCGCCCAGTATCAACCACCGCCGCGGCAATAAGCCGCTCCCCTCACTGCTGTTCAATAGCGCCCATAAGTGCGAAGGCACGATCTTCAAATAATCTGCTGGATGCCGAGAGAAATGTTCTTCCAGCTTGCTTGCATCTAATACCCGGCCGGCATCCACCACGTCCAAACACCCTCCATAACAGAGCGCAGGAAAGATCATCGTGTATCCCAAATCCGCGGCATAAGTGGATACCAGGCCCAGTCTCATGCCAGCCTCAATCTGCAGCCTTTCTCCGATTGCCCGGACATAGTTCACCAGCTGACGATGCTCCACCCCCACTCCCTTCGGCCGTCCGGTCGATCCAGAGGTGTAGATCACATATGCCAGTTGCGCCGGTTCTATACTTACCGGAGGATCTTCACTGCTATAGCGGTGCCACTCTTCTGCTTCCATCAGCAGCACTTCCGGGCCTGCAACCTCTCTTATCATCGGCGACAAGCTCCTGCTGGTCAGCACCAGCCTCGCTCCGCTGTCCTCTAGCATGTACTTCAGCCGTTCGCGGGCAGAACCGGAATCCAGCGGCACATACCCTCCTCCCGCCTTCAGAACGGCCAGCAAACCCACGATCATCTCAAAGCCGCGCTCCACACAGATCGCCACCCGCTCATCCGGCTTCACTCCCAACTCCCGGAGATAGTGCGCCAGCCGGTTGGCTCGGGCATTCAGCTCCCCGTAGCTCAGTTCCTCCTCTTCCCACGCCACCGCCGTTGCCTGGGGACTCCTGCGCACCTGCTCTTCAAACAACTCATGCACACACTTGCCGCTGGGAAACTCGGCTTTGGTCTCGTTCCATCCATATAAGACCTGGTCCCGCTCCCCCTCCGGCAGTAAAGCCACGCAAGCGACTACTTGGCTGTCGTCAGCAGCCATAGCTTCCACTAACCTGAGGAAGTATTCTCGATAGCGCTCAAGGGTCGATCGTTCATACAAAGCTGTGGCGTACTCCAGCGCTCCCACAATCCTTTCGCCCACCTCCTGCAGCGAAAGCGTGAGATCGAACTTCGCCACCCGGTACGAAGCGGAAGGCAGCGGTTGCACTTCCAGCCCCGGCAACTCCAGCCTGGCTTCCGTCGCGTTCTGCCACCCGAACATCACCTGAAACAGAGGACTGTGGGCCAAGCTGCGCACCGGTTGGGCCAGTTCTACCACTTGCTCGAAGGGGATATCCTGATGCCGCTGTGCCGCCAGTGACTGCGCCTTAGTTTGCTGGAGTAGTTCCCTGACGCTGGGTGAACCCGACAGGTCCAGACGCAGTGCCAGGGTGTTTACGAAAAACCCGATCAGGTTCTCAATCTCGGACCGTCCGCGATTGGCCACGGGAGAACCAATCACCACATCCTGCTGCCCGCTCAACCGCGCCAGCAAAATGGCCCAACCGGCCAGTAGCGTCATGTACAGGGTTGTGCCGTGACGCCGGCTCAGATCCTTCAGCCCCGCCGTTAGTTGTTCGTCCAGCACTAGCTCCACAAAGCCGCCAGCAAAATCCTGCTGGACGGGGCGGGTATGATCCGTCGGCAGCTCGAGCAGCGCCGGCGCTCCCGCCAGCGTGGTTTTCCAGTAGGCGGCCTGCTGTTGCAGAATCTCGCCCTCGATCCACTGCCGTTGCCATACCGCGTAATCGGCGTACTGTATTTCCAACTCCGGCAAGGGATCCGCTGCCCCGCCTAAAAACGCTCCGTAGAGCGCGTTCAGTTCGCTGACCAGCACGCCCATCGACCACCCGTCAGAAACAATGTGGTGCATGGTGATCAGCAACACATGCTCGTCTTCGGCCAAACGAATCAGCTGGCCGCGAATCAGCGGACCTGCTTCCAAGTCAAAGGACGCTCCGGCTTCCAATTCGCGGAGAGCGGCAAGTTTCGCTTCGACATCGTTGTGGCCGCGCAGGTCGTGTTCGATGAGACGGAAGCTGCTGTCTTCGACAGCGCTTATCTCCTGCACCGGTTCTCCGTCGTGGAAGGCGAAACTGGTGCGCAGCACTTCATGACGAACCACTACCCGGTCCAGCGCCCGGCGAAGAGCCGTGCGGTTGAGATCGCCCTTCAGATGCAGGCCGAACGGGATGTGATAAGCCGCGCTGCCCCCTTCCATCTGCGCCAGGAACCACAGCCGCTGCTGCGCAAACGACAGCGGCAAACGCCCGCTTCGTTTTGCCGGCATTATGCGCGAAAGTTCGGCATGTGCCGCGCCCTGGAGATGACGAGCCAGATCGGCCAACTCGGGATGTGCGAACAGATCGCGGACCGCCACTTCCACACTCAATACTTGCTGCAGGCGGCTGACGACCCGCACCGCCAGCAGGGAGTGTCCGCCAAGCTCGAAGAAATTATCGTGGCGGCCCACCTTCTCCAGCTGCAACACCTCGGCCCACACCTCGGCCAGCTTCGTTTCCATCTCGCCCACCGGCTCCTCATAGCCGCGCGCCGCGTAGGCATCTCCTTCCGGGGCCGGCAGCGCCTTGCGGTCCAGCTTCCCGCTCGGCGTCAACGGCAGCCTCTCCATCCGCACATACGCCGCCGGTACCATGTAGTCGGGAACAACCGCCGACAGGTGCGCACGCAGCCGCTCCGCTCCCACGCTCTCCACACTGCTTTCGCTCACCCCGCCGCTGCTCTCCCGGCACGTGTAGTAGGCCACCAGCCGCTTCTCGCCCGCCGTATCCTCGCGCGCCAGCACCACCGCCTCGCGCACCTCCGGGTGTTCGGCTAACCGCGCCTCTATCTCTCCCAACTCGATCCGGAATCCCCGGATCTTCACCTGATTATCGTTCCGCCCCACAAACTCAATCGTCCCGTCTTCCCTCCATCGGCCCAGATCCCCCGTCCGGTACATCCGCGCTCCCGCTTCCTTCACAAACGGATCCGGCACAAACCGCTCCGCCGTCAGCTCCGGCCGCTTCAGATATCCCCGCGCCACCCCAGTTCCCCCGATATACATCTCCCCACTCACTCCTACCGGTACCGGCTCCCGGTTGGAATCCAGTATGTATACCCGCGTGTTCGCGATCGGCCGCCCGATCGGTATGCTGGCTCCCGATATCCCGCGCGGACAACTCCACGCGGTCGCGTTTACAGCCGCTTCAGTTGGGCCATACAAATTATGTAAAGATGCATGCGGCAGCTGTTCGTAAAAGCAGCGCACAAGTGTCGGGGCTAGTGCTTCGCCGCCACACAACACGCGCGTCAACGTCGAACAACTCGTCCTTTTAGCCTGTTCAAGAAACACCTGCAACATCGAGGGAACAAACTTTACCGTTGTAATGTTGTTCCGCCGTATGGTTTTGACAAGATAGTCTGGGTCCTTGTGTTCTTCCGATCGCGCCATCACGAGTCTGGCACCGGCAAGTAGAGGCCAGAACAATTCTCTAACTGAGGCATCGAAACTGAACGAGGTTTTCTGTAGCACTGCCTCATCCCGATCCAGTCCGTAGGCATGTTGCGTCCAGGTTAATAGATTGACTATGCCGCGATGTTCATTCATCACGCCCTTGGGCCGGCCCGTGGAGCCGGAGGTGTAGATCACATAAGCCAGATGGCTCGAGCTGAGCCCGACGGCGTCTGCCTCCGGGTTGCTCTCCGACAAACTCTGCCAGGCGGCAGTTGCATTCAGATCCAGGACCGGCACGCTGATACCGGGGAATCGATCTTCCAGATGTCTCTGTGTCAGCAGCGCCACCGGTGCGCTGTCCTCCAGCATATATTGCAGCCGTTCTTCCGGGTACGCCGGGTCCAGCGGCACATACCCTCCTCCCGCCTTCAGTATGGCCAGCAAACCCACGATCATCTCAAAGCCGCGCTCCACACAGATCGCCACCCGCTCATCCGGCTTCACTCCCAACTCCCGGAGATAGTGCGCCAGCCGGTTGGCTCGGGCATTCAGCTCCCCGTAGCTCAGTTCTTCCTCTTCAAACACCACCGCCCTTGCCTGGGGACTCCTGCGCACCTGCTCTTCGAACAACTCATGAATGCACTCGCTCGCCCCGAAGCTGACCGCCGTGTCGTTCCACTCGCGCACCAGTGTGCCGTACTCACTGGCCGAAAGAATGGGTAATTGACTCACGGAAATATCAGGGTTCGAAACAATTCCTTCCAACAAAACGGAAAAGCTCTCCGCCCAGCGCGCAATAGTGTCTGTCTCAAATAATTCGGTGCTGTACTCCCACGATCCCACCAGACCGTCCGGTCCCTCGCCGACCGTTAGCGTCAGGTCAAACTGTGCCGTTTGCCGTTCGATGGCGACGGACTCCATCTGCAGTCCGCCTGATCGCAGTTGCGCTCCGGACTCTCCCACAGCCAGCCGCACAAACTCTTCGGAGTTCCCATGAGTCTTTTGAAAAACGAACATGGTCTGGAAAACAGGGGCCGCTGACGAATCACGCGCGATTCCAAGCTTCTCAATCATCAACGCGAAGGGATAAAGATCATGTGACAAAGCACCCAGCACCCGTTTGCGAACCTGGAAAAGAAGTTCGTTGAACGACTGAGTGTGATCAAACTTCGCCCGTAGCGGTAATACGTTCACAAAATAGCCGGCGACATGAGCCAGTTCTGCGCGCGGTCTTCCCGTCGTTGGAAAGCCAACGACAATGTCGTTTTGCCCACTCAAGCGGTGCAGCAAGGCCTGAAAGGCTGCAAATAAAGTTACAAATAAAGTTGTCTGCCCTTGGACGCTGATCTGCTTCAGTCGGTCACATAAGATCTGATCGATAAAGAATGAATAGGACGAACCGCGAAACGTTTGCACCGGCGGCCGAGGATGATCGGTTGGCAGGTCGAGAGGAGCAAGTTCGCCAGAAAGTTCGTCCTTCCAATAAGACCAAAGCCACTCACCTTCCGGTCCGGCCAGTTGCTTCCGTTGCCAAGCAACAAAGTCGGCATAGCTACAGTCAAAAGTCGGAACCTTTCGATCGACTTCCATTTTTCGTTGTTCGTAAAGCTCTCCCAGTTCTTCGAAAAGCAACATGAGGGACCAGAGATCGCTAACGATGTGATGCACTGCCACATGCATGACATAATCTTTGAGAGCTAGACGATAAACGTGCACCCGAAACAGAGGACCTTCAGCAAGGCGGAATGGTTTGCAATTTTGCGCAAGCAATTCCTGTATCAATTCTGTCTCGCCCCAGCCGGACGCATTGCAATACTCAAAACTAACTTTCGCATTCTCTGCGACGTGCTGCAGGGGTTCTCCGGCGGTCTCGACGATTGTTGTGCGCAAAACTGGGTGGCGATCGACTAAGGCTTGAAAAGCATTCCGCAATGCTTCCACATCGACGGCGGACTTTATCCGAAATGTTCGCGAGATGTTATAAGCGGAACTCTCCGGAGCCATGCAATGCATAAACCAAAGGGCGCGTTGGCCATAGGAGAGGGGATAGGTCACTGCCTGCTCGTTTGCAACTTTCCTCACGGGGGACCGTGTATCTTTTGTCGCACGTCGAATCACTTCCGTAATAGTCGAGTCCCCAAAGAATTCGGACACATCTACCTCGACCTGAAACTCAGTTTGCAGCTTGTGAGCGACCTCGATCGCGGCTACTGAATCTAAGCCATAGGCTGCAAACGACTGGTTCAGGTCGACGCGCTCCTTGTCGATCCCTTTGATGCAAGCTATTTCCGATGCCAACCACGAATCTAGCCCGTAGGGGACGGGTACATCCAACTCGGAGCTGGAGGGTTTGGGCGAAGCCGGTTCGATCTGCTTTCTTTCGTGCCACTCTCTCAGAACATAGAGTTCCCGGTTCAGAAACGCATCTTTACATGCATGGCGCTGTATCTTGCCGCTGGACGTCTTGGGAATGGTGCCTTTTCGTATCAGGACGATTGCGAAGGCCTGCAGTTCATGCCCGGCAACGATGTTACGGGAGATAAGCTTTATAAGAGCGTCGAGTTCGTCAAGGTCCCGCTGAACAATAGATTCTGGGTCTTTGCCTACCGCAACCTCCTGCACAACTACGAGTCGTTCCTCACCTTCAATTTCCACCGAGAAGGCCGCTCCGGAACCCTGCTGTAAGATGGGGTGGCTTTGCTCAACCGTAAGTTCCATATCTTGCGGATAGTAATTCTGGCCTCGAATAATAAGAAGATCTTTCAACCGCCCAGTTATAAATAAGAGGTCTTCTTTCAGAAACCCCAGGTCTCCCGTCCGGAGAAATGGGCCTTCGTCAGTCTCGGGTATCCGCGCGTTGAATGTCTCCTCAGTTTCTTTCGCCTTACGCCAGTATCCCTGCGCGATGCTGGGACCTTGCACCCATATCTCACCTACTTCATCAGTGCTGCATTGCCGTAGCGAATCCGGTGAAACGATTCGCACGGTCTGCTCCACGGGGGGACGACCACATGCCACTAGCGTCTTCTCTTTTTTACGAGATATTGTTGCTCCATTCCCCGACCCTCCATTCTTCCCGTTACCGTTGATGCCATAATTCACGGCAGTCACGCCGTTCGGATCAAGACCTCCACTTACAAACAGAGTAGCTTCAGCCAGGCCATAACATGGAACAAAGGCCTCGCGACGAAAACCACAGTCGGCGAACTGTGCGGCAAATCGGTTCACCGTTTCCAGTCGTACTGGTTCCGCGCCGTTGAACGCCACCCGCCAGGAACTCAAGTCGAGTCCACTTCGGTCCTCAGGGCGGATTTTGCGCATGCAGAGTTCATAGGCGAAGTTAGGCCCGCCGCTGGTCGTAGCCTTATAGCGAGAAATGGCCTGAAGCCAGCGGAGTGGGCGCTGCAGAAAGGCAACCGGCGACATTAAGATGCAAGGCACGCCTGCAAACAAAGGTTGCAGTACATTGCCGATAAGTCCCATGTCGTGATAAAGAGGCAGCCATCCTACGATGACACTGCCAGGCCTCGTGTCGAACGCATTCTGGATCATTCGCTCGTTATGCAGAATGTTCGCGTGACTTACCATCACCCCTTTAGGAGTGGCCGTCGAGCCAGACGTGTACTGTAAGAATGCGATATCTGTGCCACTTACAGCTGGCGGAGTCCACAATTCATCGCCATCGACAGGCAGGGCGTTTGTGTCAATCCACTTCACCTGCTCACCCGCCGATGCCGCGACCACGTCGCGAACCGCGGGAGATCCAGCTCCGGTGGTCAATACTACGGAGGGCTGGGCGTCGGCCACGACCGACTCGACACGAGCATTTCCTTTCTTATTCGCACGAGGTGCGTAAATTGGAACTGCAATCACTCCCGCGCAGAGACAACCAAAAAAAGTAACAATGTAGTCGGATTCTGAAGAATCGAGCAGCAGAGCTCGCTGGCCCACCGCAGACTTTCTCTGCAATTCACCCGCCACTTGGCGCGCTCGGTGGTATAGCTCACCATAGGTGAGCGTGCCTCTCTCCTCTTCCCCATCGGCCAGGAACCGATAAGCGATCTGATCTTTCTGAGTCTCCGCCCTGAGCCGCAGCACGTCAACGATTGTTGCAGTTGCCACCTCGTTCGATGTCGTGGTCGCTTTGCTCAACCTACACCTCCCAACTACTCCAACTTAGGTCTCACTACGGATACGATCATTAACTATCGATCACAATCTGAAAGCTACGTGTTCGATTTGCGAAACAAATCAATTCGAAGAAGGACTGCAATCCAGACTCAGCGAGGTTTCGACGATAACAACCAGGCATCAGGGAACTTTGCATAGATAGTCACCAAAGAATCCATTGGAATACAGTGGAGTCTATTGTGTATGCAGACAGAAGTTAGGTAGCAGAGGTAACGACTGCAATCCTTGCCAGAGGCCGAGGTTCGCTGCGATCGACAAGGAATGATTCGAGTAAGGTACGCAGATAGCGGTATTGAAGATCCTGAATATAATGTCCGGCAGCAGCCATGCGGATACGGGTGTTCTTGACACGCGTGGCAGCGAGTAGCTCAGTAGCGGCAACGTCGCTCGCAATGTGATCATCATTCCCAGTGATGACCATCAACCGATTTGTTAATTTTGCCAGTTTCTGACGAAGCGGGTAAATCGCATCAGAGGCTAGCCTACTTGCGTACCTCGTCAGCGACGGTGTAGTCGACATCGGGCTTGCGATCTCAAAAACTCGCGATCGGTCCGGTAACGACCATACATGCAATCCGCTCTTACCAGGATCTTCGGCACTTGCATTAACTTGGGCGAGCGTGAATTTACACAGAGCGCTCGTCATTTCCGGCTCACGACGCACTACATCCAGCATTCCCAAAATCTTGCGCCCATACACTGTGGCGAGTCTTTCGTCAGAAGTAAAAAATGACGGGGCGAGAAGCACAACGGAATCA
>Ga0302315_10003236_pt1 | contig 14812 bp, 10 predicted proteins | sample III_Palsa_N3_1_FD_200532 | JGI IMG/M metagenome (GOLD analysis project Ga0302315, IMG submission 200532) | Peat permafrost microbial communities from Stordalen Mire near Abisko, Sweden - III_Palsa_N3_1 | ecosystem: Environmental > Terrestrial > Soil > Palsa > Peat permafrost | place: Sweden... | reverse complement strand
GCAATAAAGACCTGTTTGCCAATCTCGCAACCCGCTTCGTTCAGAACGAAGTGCGCTATCTGGGGCTCGAGATCGGCCCCCATACCGAACAGCCTCATACCCCGGCCGAAGTCTATACCGGCCGCTTCGGCGACTGCAAGGACAAAGCGCTCTTGTTATCTGTCATCCTGCAACACGAAGGGGTTCCTGCCTGTGTAGCCCTGGTCAATACTTCCAGCGGCCGCCGCCTTCCGGCAGTGGCTCCGTCTCCCGGCGAATTCGACCATGCCATCGTCGCCATTCAGCGGCCTGGGGGCGCGTGGCTTTTCGTCGATCCCACCATGTCCGGTCAGCGCGGCGAGCTCACCGATTTGTTCATCCCTGACTACGGCTATGCACTCCTGCTCTGCGATGGACAGGACAGCCTGCAGCGGATTCGGCCAGGCCAACGCTATGACTATTTCGTCCAGGAACAGTTGGATGCCCATTATAATGACACGTCGAAATTTACCGTCATCAGTACCTATACCGGCGGCGCCGCCGATAAGATCAGGGGAGAACTGGCAGAGACCAGTATAAAGGACCTGCAGGAAAGCTATACCAAATATTATGCTTCTGAATTCGAAGGCATCCATACCGATGGGGCCATCACCTGGTCGGATGACAGCCTGAAGGACCAGTTGACCGTCAAAGAATTTTATGCCATCCCCAGCATGTGGACGGTCAACCGCAAAGGACAGCGGTCTTGTGATTTCCAGGCCAAATTAATCAATGAATTCCTGCCCGATCCTTCCACCGCACCCTCCGACGCACCCCTCGGCCTCACCTGGCCCATCCATATTCATTATACCCTGCACCTTTCCCTGCCGGAAAACTGGAGCTTCGGCTCTGAGGCACTCCATATAAAAAATGATGCTTATCAATTTGATTTTACGCCCGAGACCAGCGGAAAGGAAATGACGCTCCGTTATAATCTGGTCACCTTCGATGACCACGTTCCTGCCGCAGCCGTCGCACAATACAAGACCGATTACAAAGCTATGGCCGACAAAATATTTTTTCAGCTGTACAATGATGGCGATCCATCGTCCGCAGCCGACCCCTCGTCCACAGCTGATCCGTCCACCACAGCAAATCCTTCGTCTGACCATGCCAGTGCCGATTGGGCTTCCATTGTCCGTCAGGGCGCCCGGCCCTGCTGGCCGGCCATTTGGCTGACCTTCTTCTATGCCCTGTTTTTCTCCAGGCTGTTCGTTTACTTTAATAGCCGCAGCGAGGATACCCACTATGCACCCGGCTCCGGCTACCCGATCGGCGGCTGGATCATGTTCCTGGGCATCAGCATTACGCTCGGCCTGCTATTCGATACCATCGAGTTCTTTAAATCGAATTATTACAGCTACAACAACTGGGTCGCCTGGCAAAATACCGGCGGCGGCGCCCTCGAATATCTCTACCTGGGGCAGTTGGCCATCCATCTCAGTTTCATAGCCATCGCCAGCGCCGTCCTATATTGGTTCGGGAAGAAAAGGGATATCTTTCCCCGTATGTTTATCTGGTATATGGGCATCCTGCTGACCGGCCGCCTCCTGCTCATCGCGCTGTTCTACACGATACACATCCCCTCGCCGCTCAACGCCTACCGCGACGATCTGCCCTGGGCCTTCGCCCGCACTGCCGTTTATGCTGCCATCTGGGTCAGCTATGTCCTACGCTCCGGCCAGGTGAAGAGTACTTTCCTCGAGCCTTACCGCTAACGCACACCCTAACGCATCTTTTTCACATCATCGTGTATCGGCTTTACGCTTTGCAAATACGCATACATCGCCGATAAATCCTGCTCCCTCATCCCCGCATACGCCAGCCATGGCATCGGCGTACCCCTGTCCCCCGCAGCCAGCGGCCTGAGCACATACCCGCTATCGGCATATTGCTTAAAAGCCCGAATAAACAATTCCCGCGTCCAGTTGCCGATCCCGGTTTCTTTATCCGGCGTAATATTCGAAGAATACATTTCCTTCCCGGCAGAAGGGCCAAAATCACGACCACCACCAAATTCCGTCCCCGCAATGATCTTACCTTTATCCGCCTTGCTGTGACACTCAACGCAACTGGCCATCTTTACCAGGTAACCACCGTAGGCAACTGCATCGTTGCTGTCAGGTCTGGTCGCAAAGGAAGCCTTTGCAGGCATCGTATTGACGATAAGACTGACAGGAAAATCCAGTGTCGTCGCCGCCACATCATTGGGAATAGCAGGCAGCGTCCGAAGAAAGGCGATTATGCTGAAAACATCTTCCGAATCCAGTTTCCCATAGGCCGGATAGTTCATGATAGGAAACAACGCATGCCCGTCCCGGCTCTCCCCCGTGGTGATCGCCCTCAACAATTCGCCGTCAGTCCATTGGCCAAGATGATACGGGGTAAGATTAGAGGCATAGATCTCTCCGGGGAAACCTTCCTCATGTCCGAACACTTCACCACCCTTACCCAGGGAATGATCAATGACCGGCCCCCCAAAATGGCCCAGGTCCCTGCTGCTATGGCAGATCATGCAGCCGGCTACAGAAAAGGCAAGGTATTTACCACGCTCGACCCGGGCAGGGGTGATCTCCACCTTGAGATCAGTTGGCGCCCCTACATTGGGCAGCGCTTTTTTCACGTAAAGGCCTGTCGCCAATATGATGACCAACAGGATAGCAACGAGGATCAGGATGACCCGGAGGAATTTCCTCATAGTAATTAGTGTTCTGCCGAAGATAGAACAAGCTTTCCGTCCATCGCATACCTATAAGTGGTGAATCTGCACAAAAAACCCCCATACGATAACGTACAGGGGCTCTGAGCAACTATAGGAACCTCTGTCTTATTGCTTACTCAGGTATCCGAAAATCCCATCCATCTCCTCAGCAGGGCCTGCCGTAAAGAACAGCCAATCCGGATTGATCGTCGTCGCCGTCGTAGGCGCAAATCCCAAAGCCCACAACCCATCGATCCAAATGACCTGCTTATGCGACTGCAGCTGACCCAGGTATATACCGCTCTCGGTAAACACATTGATGTGCCCGTCGCCGAAGTTGCCTACCAGGATGACCGGCTGGGTCGAGTCTACCGCAGCACCGGATTCGGAACTGCTCTTCACATTCTGCGAATTCAGGAACCCCTTCGGGGTGATCGTCACACCCCAGGGGGAATTCAGCACGCCGCGCGTGGCAAACCGCCGGACAAAAGACCCGTCCGTATTGAAGATATCGGTAAAGCCTTCACCCGCGCCTACCGCCTGCTTCCCGTTGGCGCCTACTTTCGCATAATTCACGAACAGCCATGCACCTATCGACTGGATATTGAAATTGGCAAAGCCCGGAGGAATATCCCGATCATGAAAAGGCATCCAGGTAACCGGATTCCAGGCCGTATCCCATACGTCGATCTTGCCGGTCTTGAAATTCGCCGCATACAAGAAATTCTGCCCGTTGCTGCTGGCCAGCGTGAGGCCAGTATAAGACGATGTCGCCCAATTATTTGCAATCCGGAAAGCATTGTTGCCCGCCCCGCCATTCCAGGCAGAAATAACCCCGTCCCCGCCGGCAAAAATAAAGGACGCAGTGGCCTTGTCCGGCAACACGAAACCCTTGGTGGAATTGAAGACGATCCCGATCGGCGCACCACCCACCGAATCCGTGGGCGATGGGATATTGACCGCTGCCCGCACTTTCTTGGGCGTAGGTACAACCGAATACAGCTCACTCACACCTTCCACCGTGGCATTCGGCCAGGCAATACCAGAGGGCGCCCAGGCCAGGCCCCAGGCATCCTTCAAGGTCGAATCCACCAGGTCAGGATTATAAATGGCTTTATTGGCAACCAGGTTGACCTGCTGAAAATCACTCAGGTCCGCTTCAATAATAGCCGCTTTGTGACAACCTGCAGCCAATACAATACATAAGGCCAGCGTCAGACATGCAGCACCCGGCCGCATGCCCGTCCTCATTAGTCTAAAATTGTTCATCATGAGCATTTTTGTGTGATTAGATTGGATGAGAGAATGCACGACCTATCCCCCGGCGGTATGGTCGCATCGCGACCAAATCGTCTGACGGATGTAATCGTGGTCAGCAAAGAGTTAAATCTCAGGCAAATAAAGGGTACACGCCGGCCGGCATTTCTACGGAGAAGTCACTGCGCATCGCAGGTAAGGAAACAAACGGAGGCTTGACAGAAGGAGTTGCCTATTCCAAATCATATTTTTCTTGCAGGAAAGCGATCAGCCGGGTGGCTATAGGCAGCCTTTCCTTCATATTTCGAATATAATTGTCCGTCCAGCCCCAGGCAAGATCTATCTTATTGTACAGCAGGTGTATTTTCTGGGGATCAGTCGATAACAACGGCGGCATAACGCCGGGATTCCATCGCTCTCCCGATTTCATAAAGCTGCTGTCCCGGCCCACTGAAAAATCTATCATCTCAGCCGCCGCATCGATAGCCTCCTGGGAAGCTTTGACATACAGCTCTTCCGCACCATAAACATACTTCAGTTCATTATCATAGTTGGCAATGCTGTCAGCCACATGATCCCGCCGGATATACCTGAATCCATCGGAATTTTTCAGTTGCATCATCGTAGCATCGTTACTCTTGAAAATAGAATAATGACTGGCCCAGGAGACATAATGATATAAGGCCCTCCTGACCGTCGTATCCGCCAGGCTCTTCCTGGAAAGTAACACCATTTTCTGCAACGAGTCCTCCTTCGCCGTGTTCTCAGCAATGGCAGAAGCAAAACTAGCCGTATCATCCTTCAAATTGTTAACCAGGCTCTCCACATAATGCCTCTCCTTTTCCCTATCACCAATCCCCTCCCGCACATTCTCCGCAATGAACCCCATGGTCACCGCTAAAAAGATCATGAAAAATTCCAGCAAATATTCCTTGAATTTCTTTTTCCGGTGATGCAGGTCCGGATGATGATGTACTTCCATGGTTTAATTTACAACGTTTTTACTACCCCCCGGAAAAATCCCGCCGACTCGGCAACGCCCGGCATCGGATCATTCATATCCATCTCATGCTCAATACTGCATACACCCGCATAGCGTATTCCTACTAAAGCCCGCACCAACCCCGGAATATCCAGCACGCCCCTTCCCAGCACGATTGGCTGAGCCGCCTTACTGATCACCGCCAGGTCTTTGATATGGAGGTCGAAGATCCGTGCGGCATAATCCGTCACTATTTTCGCCGGGTCGGCACCCGCCCGCGCAGCATGACCGATATCCAGGCATAAACCCATCCCTGCATCCATATCCTTGATATGATTGTAGACATCCACAGGGGAAGGATACAACTTGTCCTCCGGCCCGTGATTGTGTATCGCTATCCTGATACCGGTCGATTTCACCTTCTGCTCTACATAAGACAGCAACTCGGGATTCGGCGCCGCGACGATCAGGTTCACCCCCAGCGTGTGTGCATAATCAAAGGCCCGGTCGACCTCCGCATTGCTCTTCATATAGATAACCCCCGCTGCATAGATCTTTATCCCCGCAGCAGTAAACTGCCCCTTCACACTTTGGATTTTGTCCGGTGAACTGTCCAACGGCAAATGAAAATCTTTAATGGATAAATTGGTGATCCCCACCCTGTTCATCATCGTAATGGCGCCATCCATCGGCACATGCAAAAAAGTATACCCGGCGATACCCAGCTGCAGCGTGTCCAGCGGCAGTTTATCACTCTGCCTCATTACCCCCATTCCTTTCGTCAGCGGCAGGCTTATCGCCCCCAAACCCGCTGTCTGTAAAAATTTCCTGCGTGATGCCATAGCTAATCGTTTATATAGCACTAATATAAAGAATCCCGCCTGAACAGGCGGGATCAATTTAACGATAGTTTTAAACCACTATATATAACTAAGACTTCACTTGGTAAACACCTCTCCCCGCACCTTCCCCATAGCCGACGGAAAATCCAACCCCAGCAATCGCGCCACCGTCGGCGCAGTATCCCGCTCATTCATCTCCTTGATCACCCCACCCTTTCTCACACCTGGCCCACAAATCACAAAGCCGGTTCTTATTTCAAAAAAATCAGGAAAATACCCATGCTGACCCCCATGCCCCGGCTTCACCGCTTCTCCGGTGAAGGCATTCCCGAACGCAGCGCCCTTCAACCCGCTCAATGCAAATTCCACCTCCGGGTTACCCCCGATCTCATTCATCTTCTTTCGGTCAATCACCCGAAAATATTGCCGCACCGAATCCGGCAGCTCCCGCAGTATCTTCTTCACCGCCTCCAATGTCGCCACATCACTCCGGTCTTTCAGGTACAAATAGGAAGACCCTCCCACTGAATAGAACTGTGCCTTCCAATCTCCTCCCATCCAATCCCCCTTCTTCACGTCGGTCAGCAACCCCGCCTTCGCCAGCCACACATTGGGGTTCACCTGCTGCGTAATGGTCACAAATCCGTGGTCCCCCGTCACAATCACCACTGTACTGTCCGCTATCCCCGCAGCCTTCACCGCATCGACAATGATACCCACCGCACTGTCGGCATCCCTTACCGCCGCCCGCACCTTATCACCATCACGTCCCTGCTCATGCTCGTAATGATCTACCGAAAAGAGGTGAATGGTCATCAGGTTCGGTCTGGCCTGCCCGATCACATACGCAGCTATCTTCCCTACATTGGTATTTATGCCATACTCTATCTTCGATGCACCACCGAAAACATCCTTCTTCAGCGCATCCACAAATCCCGCCGGCTTCGAATATTGCTCCCGCACAGCCTCCCCCAGGCTACCGATATCCGGTATATTATACTGCACTGGTGCATCAGCCGACACAGGCCACAACAAAGCCGCCACGACCATGCCCTTCTGCTCCGCCGCACCCCACAGCGTAGGCGCCTTGATGGAACTGTCATTCCAGTATACCTTCTCACCGGGTCCGGTATTATAATAAATGCCATGCACCGCCGGCTGCACACCAGTCACCATCGTCGTATGCGAAGGATAGGTCATCGAAGGAAAAACACTATTTTCCCCCTTTGCATACGTCCCGCCAGCCATTAGCTCCCTGATCCGAACAGCCTGCCACGTAGAATCAAGATAAAAATCCGGCCTGAACCCATCTACTGATATCACGATCACATGCTTCACAATCGCAGGTCCCTGGGCAAAAGCCCCGCCGGTCACAAAGACCAGCAGGGCTGTCGCTATTACTATTATTTTTTTCATATAAATTCCATTTATGATGCACTAAAAAGGCAATCTACTAATTCCAACCCGGATTCTGTCCCAGATTCGAATTTAGTTCGATCTCCTGAAAAGGTATGGGATAAATATACATATAGGGTTGGAAGGTCCTGGTAAGATTGTCCAGCCAGTTCAACTCACCGGAAGTACCATTGGCCAGGATCTGCGGGTTCGTTCCGGTGCTGATGGTCGGCGTTATATTGATGAAAGTGACGTCGCTGTCCGCCGTCACCTTTGTCGGCTGCGTCCCCTGGTAGAAACAAACATCCAGTACACCATCTCCATTGAGATCATACCTTGTATTGAGTGCGGGTACATACATCCCGTTCCAGGGATTGGGCTGACCATTAGGTCCAACGCTGGCCAGCAGATCCCCTTCATTCCAGCGCGCCAGGTCGGCGAACCTGAATCCTTCCAGGCACAGTTCGATGCCTCTTTCCCGGCGGATTTCCATGATCACGGGATCGGTAACATCAGGATAATAATTCGCCTGCATGTAGGGGTCTAATGTCGTGGGCAATGTACTACCCGTGATACCCGCTCTGGCCCGCAATGCCCCAACAGTATTGGTCCAGTCGCTGCCGGTCAGACTTCCATTCTGCAGCTCTTCCTTCGCCTCGGCATAGTTCAGCAGGATTTCCGCATATCGCATCAGCGGCAGGTAACTGGTACCCAGCGCACCCTGGTCCAATGACTCATCCTGCTCCACCCATTTGATCGGCTGATAACCGGTATAGGTATAGTTGAATACAGGAGGTGCTTTGACGGTCACCCCGTCGTCCGTCCGCGTATATCCCGGCGTCCTGATCGTCTGGTACAGCCGGCCGTCTCTGTTCTGCATCTCGTGCATGAACGACATGGTATCATAGCCTGGCACGCTGGTGAACGGCGTCCCATCCGCATTCAGATAGGTGTTGATAAACCTGCGGGTAAAGCTGAACCGATCCCCATAAGTCGCACTGGTAAAATACCAGTTGGCGTCGTTCAATATCCCCAGCGACTGACTATAGGATATACCCCACATGGTTTCAGGAACAATGGGTCCGGCAGTGCTGATGAACAGGTTGCGGTAAGCGCCCTCAAAGCTGGTACCACCTGTCGTATTCAGGGAAAATTGACCGCTGCTCATTACCGCCTGCGCTGCCGCTTCCGCTACCTGCAAAAAGGTCGTGGGAGTGCCCCCCGGCGTACTTTGATATTTTTCAAAAGTCCCCTCAAATAAAGCAGCCCGCGACAGCAGTCCATACGCTGTATACTTATTGATCTCCGTCATGTCCGGATCGGATTGAGTTTGGAGATTGGCTGCAGCATACTGCAGATCTGCTACGACGGAATCCATAATGATCACCCGGGAAATGCGGGGACCATACAGCGCCGAATCAGTTGGCGACAGCGCCGTATTGATCCAGGGTAAGTTGCCATACGTTTGCACCATATTGAAATAGAAGTAAGCCCGGAAGAATTTCGCTATAGCCGTATAATTGGCGATGTCCGATGCCTGTATCTGCGCAGTAGGAGTAGCAGGCAGGTTCTGCAGGAAATAATTGACGTTCCGCAGGGGGGCCCAGTTCCACATCGATTCTGACGTAGTCTTGGACGTATAGGCACCGGCCGTCAGGTAAGTAGGAACGGAGGTCATCGCACCAAAGTCCGATAGCTGTGCGTCGGCTTTATAAATATTCTCCCCCGGTAATATCCCATATTGCGAGCCCGATTGCGCATAGAATGACTGCGTATAGAGCGCTAAGCCCTGGGTGCTGCTAAACACAGCTTGCTGGCTCGCCGTTGACTGCGGCACCTGGTTGAGCTCCTTTGCACAGCCGCCGAACAGGCTGCTGCCCATCAGCAGCATGGCGACCCATGTCAAATAATTACTTTTCATCTTATACATCTCTGTATTTTTTAAATTTTTTATAATGTCAATTGCATCCCGATAGCCATGCTCCGCAGAATAGGATAGTTGTTGGCATTCCCGGAGTTACCCGACTGGCCCAGACCGGTCAGGATCACATCCGACTGCTGAATGCTCTCCGGATCGATATTCTTGGTTATTTTGTACATCGGTGTGTACGACCAGAGGTTTTCTCCGGTGACATAGAACCGTGCCGCCGTAAAGCCCGTCTTCTTTATCAAAGAAGGCGGCAGATTGTAGCCGATCTGCAAGTTCTTCAGCCGGATATAGGCCACATTCTGCAGGTATTTGGTCTGCGGATTAACCAGTTCACCCGTGGTGCCATTCTGGGCTACATAACCACGATAGCGGGGCCAGTATGCATTGGGATTGTTGGGTTCCCAGATCTTGCCCACCTGGTTCTTGAACAGGTATTCATAAGGCCGGTTGTATTGACCCCAGAATTCATCAGCCTGCGGACCAGGCCACCATTTTTCCTCGCCGATACCTTGTAAAAAGACATTGATGAAGAAGTTGTTCCAGTCGGCACCTAGTTTGAAGCCATAGGCATAGCGCGGTGTGGAGTTCCCGATGATTTTCTGGTCGCCCGGATTCGATACGGTATTGGCGCCCTGGTTGATCACACCCAGATGATGGATATCGGCATACCGGATATCCCCCGGCAACCACTGGAAGCTCGTAGAAGCCTGGAAAGTAGGCATCAGCGTATAAGCCTGCTGATAGTTGGCCTGCGTCCAGTATCCATTATTCACATATCCCCAGATCTCACCGATATGCTGCCCGGCATAGTAAGACGTAAGAATGCCGGTAGTATTATCATACTTCGTAACCTTGGTCAGATAATCGGACATCCAAAAGCCGATATTATAATGCAGGGGTTTGCGGCCTACTCTGAACTGATCATGCCAGCTCAGATTGCCTTCCCAACCCTTGGTTTCCATATTGGCATAGTTACCAAAAGGTACCGCCGCACCGAATACACCCGGCAGTGTCTGACCTACAGTGAACATGTTGTTGTTCTTGCGGTCCCAGATATCACCGCTAAAGGACAGCCGGCTGTTGAGGAAGCTGATATCTAATCCCAGGTCGGCTGTCGTAACCTTTTCCCAGGTCAGCCCATTCGGTAACACCTGCGGACTATTCGTATATTCAGGTTTTGCGCCATTGATAACATAGTTGGCCTGATTGATGTTAAAGTTCTCCGTGTACAGGTAAGGACTGATACTACCATTACCCAGGCTGCCATAACTGCCACGGATCTTGACATCGGTGATCGCCTTGGGATCGACCCGCCAGAAGGTTTCCTTGCTCAACCTCCACCCTGCGGATCCCGAAGGAAAGAAACCATACCGCTGGTTGGACGGGAATTTCGACGACCCGTCATAGCGTCCGTCTAATTCCAGCAGGTATCGATCCTTATAAGAATAGTTCAATCGGCCGAATCCACCCAGGATAGCCCATTTTGCATAGGTTCCCTGGGTCGTGACACTCGGTCCTTCTGCCAGGTTGATGTTCGTCGCATCACTATACACCAACCCATTACGCTCTGCATTCAACGAATTGAAGGTAGATTGCTCATAGTTATACCCTACCAGCACTTTGAAGTAATGATCATCGTTAAACCGCGTCTCATACTGCCCATACACGTTGGTGGCAATATAATTTGTCGTGTTGTCATTTTGCCGGATATCGTTGGTACTGCTGCCCACATACTGGATGGGCAGGCCGGGTCCTGTACTGTAGGGTACCGGCACCTGGATTTCCGTCACATTGGAGTCCGTTTGTTCAAAAGTGAAGTCACCCTTGATCTGCAGCTTATTGTGCAGGAATTTCGCGGTAAAGGCAGCCGTATTCTTGAGGGAGTTGTCATTGAAGTTCAGCCCGTTCCTGCCATAATAGAAGTCACCGACAGTATACGCAGCGGAATAGGTCAGCGTACCATCGGGATTCAACAGCATCGAAGAAGGATGCGCCTCATCGGCCATATTCCTCCAGATATCCCCGCCTTCACCCACATTTTCGGGGTTATGATAGAACCGGCTGTTGAAGTACAATGCATCGGTGACTGAAAGCCAATCCGTAACATCGATAGTTCCCTTCGCCGTCAGGTTGTATAAATGGTAGTTATCCGAATTATACCTGAACAACCCATCCTGCCCGTCATAGCGGCCGGAAATATAATAGGTTGCCTTTTCACTGCCGCCCGTCATCGTCAGAGCCTGGTCTATCGCGCCTAAATTGTTTTTGTACAACACCTTGTACCAGTCTGTGTTGCCGAAATAAACATATTGGCCGTTTTCCACCTGCGTCTTGGGCTGTGTACGATCGGCATTCACCTCAGCATATTGATCAATGTATGCCTGTGAAAAAACCTGTGTCTTGTTGATCGCAGAAGGAGTCTGCGAATAGTTATTCCATGCCGTCCAGGCAGAGTCGAACCCTAATGCATATTGATACCCATTCGACACGATCTTGGGGTACGTCGTCGGCGCCTTTATGGCATAGTTGGCAGAATAAGTCAGCGTTGACTTGCCCTTTTTCGGTGCCTTCGTCGTGATCAGGATGACACCGAAAGCCGCCCTTGCCCCATAGATGGCCGAAGAAGAGGCATCCTTCAGCACAGTAACGCTCGCTACATCGTTCGGGTTGATCAGGCTCGGATCACCTTCGATCCCGTCGATCAGCACCAGTGACGCACCACCACCTGCGCCGATGGAAGTCGTACCACGGATATTAAACTGTGGAGAAGTAAGAGGTTTGCCATCATACATGGTCAGGTTCAGACCTGCAACTTCACCCTGCAATCCCTGCGACAGATTGGGAATGGCCCGGTTGTCCAGCACATCTCCGCTGATCTGTGCAACAGCACCCGTCACCTCGGCCTTCCGCTGGGTTCCATATCCTACTACGACCACTTCATTCAATGGATTGTTGGAAGTTTTCATCCGGACAAGGATCGATGTCAACCCGCTCTCTTTAAGATTATAGGGGGCCAACGTTTGCGACTCGAATCCAACACCGCTGAAAGTGAAGCTATATTTGCCATTGGCAGGCAATTTCGGAAAATGGAAAAGCCCGGTCGTATCGGTCATCGTCCCGGCAGTAAGATGTGTCGACAAATTGGCGGCAATTACCGTGATCCCGCTCAACGGATCGCCCTGTTCAGTACGTACAATACCACTGACGCCACCGCTTGCAGCATCCTGTGCGTGCAACGGCGACATCCCCCAACACAGCAGCAGGCCGGTCAGAAGACAGCCAAAAAATAACCCTTGCCGTTTAAGGCCAGCAGATAGTCTGTTGTCCATTTTTTAATTTTTCGATTTTTAAGAAAAAGGAGCCCCCTCGCCGTTTGTCGGCGCTTTTTTAAAAGCCCTTGTTACTTTCGGATTAAATGCTGAGAGTCGCGGATTAAGGTTTAATCATCACGGCTTTTGTCTTTTTATGACATATTTGCCGTTTGAAGCTGTAACCGATAGTTTGTTTAGCAGAGCGATGTCTCTTATGATCTCGCTGAGTGAATCCTTCATTTGCAATTTGCCAATGAAGTATTTGTTGCGAAGTTCCCTCTCAGAATATTGGATGTCGGCATTATATAATAGAGCCAATTGGTCAAATACATCGGATAAAGTCTGATTGTTGAACATGTACCAGTTGGCGAGACTGTCCGGCCTGGCCGTCCGCTTGCTGGTTCGTTGCGCCAGGTATTCGCCATGATTCCTGAAATCCCTGATGACCGCGCTGCCATCCAGTTTGCCAAAAATAAATTCCTGGCCGGGTTTAAGCATATATTGCCGCGGACTATCATTGGCCAGCGGATCATAGCTCACCATCACCTTCCCCGCAAGCAACCGCACCTTGATATTACCACTGTCTTTCTCCGCCGTCACTTCGAATACAGTCCCCAATACCGTCGTCTTCACTCTGTCACTATACACGATAAAAGGTTGTTGCTCATTTTTTACCACCGCAAAGGCCGTCTGCCCTTCTACCTTCACTTCCCGTTTGTCATACGCCCCGAAGTCCTTCCTGTAGATGATCGTGGCGCCTGGCGATAAGATGGCATCCGAACTATCCGGCAGCTTGAGTCGTAATTTCTTGTTGTCTGCATTGTGTCTACCCACCCACACCGCCGCTACAACAGGCTGATCCGCTACATTTATGGGCTTCAACTGCTTGCCCAGCCACCACCAGCCGGCCATCAGTACAATCACCGCAGCAGCAGCAGCCCACACCCGGATAACTCGAAGGCCGGACCTGTCTTTCACCACTGTAGCCTGCTGAATGGCAACCAGCATCTCCTCCCTGTACTCCTCCGGCAAAGACTCCCCTGCAGCCGCCTCCTCATAATCATCTAACAGACTTATATCTTCAGGATGTTGATGAAAATATTCTTCGACAGCAGTCGCTTCTTCTTCAGTACAAAGTCCTTTCAAAAATTTTTCTAACAATTCTTCGCTAATGGCTGCCATGATGGTTTATAAAGTGATGCAGTGGTTCGTCAAGCTATATACATCTGTGAAGGGTATCTACCCCTGCTGACAAAAAAGAAATTTTAAGGAAATTTTTAGAAAACGCTTAAAATCGGGAAGCTAATAGTACAATCACTAATGCAATGATCTGGCGAATATGACGGAATGCCTTGGTAACATGATCTTCTACCGTCTTGACGGAGATTTCCATCTGCTGTGCGATCTCCTTATTGGAAAACCCGTGGAATGCCTTCAGAATGATGACCCGCTTCCGCATCGGTGGCAAAGTCTCTATAGCCGCATTGACGGCATCAACTCTTTCAAAATGGGCATCCCCCGCCGGTACCACTTCCATGTCCAACCCCTTCCCGTGCGCAGCTTTTAGCTTCTTCTGCGTCGCTTCCTTTTTAATATGGTTGATCAGCAGGCCGCGGGCAATGATAAAGATCTGCTTCTCCAATGGATGGTCATAGGACAGCGTATGCCGGTATTGCCAGAGCCGGATAAAACATTGCTGGGTAAGCTCCTTGGCCGTATCGTGGATGAAAATTTTTTTCAGAAAAAACCGAAACAACTTCGCATGAAGAAGATGATATACTTCAATGAAGGTCTCATGATCACCTTCCTTGATAGCTGTTAGTTTGGCCGAAAGAGAAATGGATAAATCGTCCATACGGCCGCAAGTTGCAAAAAATCGTTTTAGCAATCAATTGTTCTCACAAACTTAACCCAAAGATAATTTTTTGTCATTCATCCCCAAATCACTGCTGGACACAAAAAAGCGAGAATGGCTTAACCCATTCTCGCAGAATAACTTTATTGTTATCATTCTCGTGATCCTTCCGCCTCTATCGTGGCCGGTGCTCGCCTTCATGGGGCGGCGCTGCCGGATGCGGGGCAGGATGAGGAGCGGGATGAGGAGCAGAGCGCTGAGCAGGAGCGCTATGCATCGCCGGATGCGAAGGGGCTGTATTGTGCCGAACTGGCGCCGGCCTGTTCACCGTGCGAGGCGCACTGGTCGTATGAGCAGGACTGGTCGTATGGGCCGGACTGGTCGTTGGACTCGGTGTATGACTCGCCGGCCTGTTCGTCGTATGATTTACCGCCGTCGAATGCGAAAGACTTCCTGCCGTGTTAGCCGGATGATAAGCCGTTGTCCTGGCTACCGCCAAATTAGCCGGCCGGCCATGGTTC
>Ga0302315_10003233_pt1 | contig 14816 bp, 5 predicted proteins | sample III_Palsa_N3_1_FD_200532 | JGI IMG/M metagenome (GOLD analysis project Ga0302315, IMG submission 200532) | Peat permafrost microbial communities from Stordalen Mire near Abisko, Sweden - III_Palsa_N3_1 | ecosystem: Environmental > Terrestrial > Soil > Palsa > Peat permafrost | place: Sweden... | reverse complement strand
GATCCGTTCGCGTCGCGTGATTGATGTGCTCAATCGATTAATCAGCGTACACGGCGCGCCCCGATATGTTCGATCAGACAACGGCCCCGAATTTGTCAGTGCAGCGTTATTGAAATGGAGCGTCGAGGAGAAGATCGAAATGGCCTTGATCGATCCGGGTAAGCCTTGGCAGAACGGGACCAATGAAAGTTTCAACGGCAAATTCCGCGACGAATGCCTCGCCATGGAATGGTTCCGAAATCGGATCGAAGCCAAGATCGTGATTGAAGACTGGCGGCTTCATTACAATGAAGTTCGCCCGCATTCGAGTTTGAAGTACCAAACCCCGGCGGAATTCCGCCGGGCTATCGATAGCAATTCAACAACCGGGGCCGTGAATTTCTAGAACGCCATGGTCCGAAAAAACCGGTCAGGTCACGCAAGCGCACGGTACTTTGTCGAGTTAAGCGGTAGGCTTAATTGGTACAGCTGTGTGCTCAATATAAATTTGGTGGAAGATTAGCCATAGGATTGCTCTGGGGTATTTAGCCGCCCAGGATGAACAGCCCTCAATTAAGAAATTGATGTCCATCATCCTTTCTAACGTCGAACCGATCGGAGGGCTGGTTCAATCGGTTCTTATGCTGGCGGACTCTGTAGATCCTTCCAAAACCTGAAGCTGTTAAACTACCCCAGCATCAATAGAAAATCCAAGCACGTGGCGAAAATTTTTAATTTTTTCAAAAAAATAATTTTTTGGATGAATTTTTATGCTTCTTTTATGGTTAACCCTTGTATCAGGCGCTATGTGAATTAAATTATTATGAAAAATGTTAAATTAATTCAGAATAGCTCTATTGTTGATTCAAAAATGAGGAGAAATGAAAATTTAGTGTGCAAATCATGGGCGGGTTGGTGCTAGGCCGTTGGCATGAAAACCTATACGGCTATCAAAGCCGCCGCAGGCGACCTGCGGTGATGCGCGCCGTTTGCGGGAGAGATTTTCTGATTCGTTGTAGGTATGTAGTACTTCGGCTCGCCGACGGCGAGTCGAAGCAGGCGGTCATAGTTGGAACCGGAATGATTTGTGTGCCAGGAAATAATCTTTGCTCAAGGCGTAATTGATACGTGCCAATTGGGACCGGTATATGAGATGCAGATTTGTGTATGTGATGTTTGGCGAGAATGAGAGATTTTAAAATATTTTTGTGTCGATGCGAGTGGTCTACTATTAATATTTTTTCTACATGGAATCTATAATTCATGCGGATTATGCCTAGAGCAGCTTCCATCGGTCTGATATTGATGGCATTTTTCTGTGCAGCTTGTTCGAAAGAAACAGATTATTCTCCTTCTCCTCCCGTAAAGTTCGGCATGACTGCTACTCCAAACGGAAATTCAGGTGAAGGTACGTTTGAAATAAAGCAAAAGCAGATTTACTGGATTGAATTAGACTTGCATTACAAAACACAGGATCAACTGCGTGAGCTGTTAAGTCTTGTGGGTTCGACCACTGATCGTTACAGAGGTATTCAGAGTGCAAAAGACGTAAATATTCCCATTTACGTAACAATTTATGATCATATGGGATATATTATTTTGGATGCAGATGTTCGTGTCAACGGCTACACAAACCACAGGTCAGAAGACATTGACAGTGGATATGTTGGGAGAAATATTGTAAGTGTGATGCTTGCTCCAGGGGAATACAAGATTAAGGTTGCGGCCCTTCGTCCACCCGGAATTTTTTCCGATTTTGGTTGGAGCGTTGGGGTATTTAACTACATCCACTGAAACATCCAAATAATATGCCTACATTAACGGTAGATGTCACTGCGCCCGGCGTTGGGCTTTCCAATGGTGGCAATTCAGTTGCTGGTCATATGTGGTATACTCTAACTAATGACGATGGTGATACGACGTCATTTGGGTTTGAGCCTTTGCAGGAGTATTCTTCCAATGGGCCGGGAACCGTTGAGGGAACTGATAATAGTACTTACAATTCAATACAGTATTCTTCGTCGGTTACGATAACGCAAGATCAATATAATACATTGCTAAATTTTGGCGATAACTCCCAATCATATGGGTATAATCAAAATTATAATGCTATAACAAATAATTGCGTGACATTCACTTGGGATGCCCTCTCTCAAATCGGTATTGTTAGTCCGAATGCAATAAATCCATCGCAGGAGGCGACGATTCCGATTTTGGATGTTGCAAATATGTCGCTGGCCCTCGACGCCTTTTCGTTTGCCAATGGGAATGTTCCAGGCAATTCAACAGACGACACCGATCCGTTTGATTCGAGTTCTTGGAACGGGGGATGGAATGTCGGCTGGGGTACGTCCCCAGCCGCAGATGGTTTCGATTTTGGGAGTGGCGGTGACTCGTGGCCGGATGGCCCCGGCTCGTCTGATCCGGCGCTTCCTAATCAGAATCCTGCGGGCCAAACTGGTTCGCAAATCCAAGCGGGTCATGACATGAATCAGGGTGCGAGTGACCTCGACCCACTGGTACTCGATCTCACCGGCACTGGTCTTAACTTAACAGCGCTGTCGCCGACCTCAACCGATTTCGACTATACCGGAGACGGTTTCGCCAACCGCACAGGCTGGGTAGGCAATGGCAGCGGGATATTGGTTCTGGATCCAGGTGCTGGTCCTATCGCGAATTTAAGTCAAATAATCACGTCGTTTTCTCAATTGGCCGGCCTAGATTCAAATGGTGACGGTGTTATCAATGCTTCCGATCCTGCTTATCAAGATCTTATGGTTTGGGTGGGAAGCGCTACGTCAGGCATGGCTTCGGGAACAGGAAGTTTGGTAAGCCTTGCCGATCTAGGCATCGAATCGATAAACGTTAATTCGATGGCCGCGAATCAGACGATTGCGGGCAACACTGTTACTGCGACGGGCACGTTCACACTTGCCAGCGGCGCGACGCAGGAAATCGCTTCGGTCGATTTCGCCTACAGTGGTGATGTCACGACCCCAGATACTATCGTTTCGATCTCGAATCAGGTTGCTGTTCTGCCCGAAGTGCAAGGTTCGGGTACCTTGTATGACCTTCGTTCCGCAATGATGAGTGATCCGATGCTTATACAGTTGGTCGCAAGTTTTGCCTCCTCGAATAATACGGACCCAAGCGTGATGGAGAGTGCTGCTCAGGCTATCATGTACCAATGGGCTGGGGTTACAGACGTTGATCCCAATTCGGTCAGTGGTGGCACTAGCGCTCAAGTCGCATTCCTTGATCAATATCTTGGCCAATCGTTTTCTTTCCTCGACGAAGAGTCCAATCCAACGTCGACTCCTGGTGTTCTTGCGACGGCTGATGTGGCTGTCGCGTGGAACACGGTATACGATTCTGTTCTAGCGCGATTGGTGGTGCAGTCAGCAAGTGCGCAGGTGGTAGCTCCTGAGTTCCAGTACGATGCTGCTTCCGGTATTGTTTCGCCGGTCAGTGGCCTCTCACAAGCGCTACAGAACGCCTTCACGCGGCTTGGAGTGCCGACGCAAGGTAACTGGGCTTCCTGGGATCTTGAGTTTAGATTGGCAGATGCGGCGCGACTCGACTTGCAAATGCCGCAGGGAGTTTTTGAAGCGATTGTGGTCGCATCCACTACCGATGAAATCGGCTCACTCGCGAATTCGGTTGCCAATGGGATCAGTATTAGTTTCGATTCAAATGGACAAATAATCGAAACAGGCACAGCTCTCAGCGATGTTCTGTACGCGGGGCAAGGCATTTCCGAACTTGTCGGCGGTGGTGGTGGGTCAAATCACGTAGAGAACATACTCAGCGGTGACGATTTCGTCTACCGTGCTGGCGACGGAAAGGTCGAAATCTCCGAAACAGAAATTTACGGAGGAACGGCGACAAACACGCTAACCTTCGAGCCCGGAATAAGTGCGTCGCAAATGACAGTGCGAGTCAGTCAGAATGGCCAAGATCTCGTTTTGACCGATGGTATTACTGGCGATGAAATAACATTAGATTCAATGGCATCGGATAATAATGGTGGCATTCAGTCAAGACCCGACGCTTTCACCGATGAAGCAGTAGGTGTCCAGCAAGTTCAATTTGCCGATGGAACGATTTTATCGGCGACACAATTGCTCCAGATGGCAACGATTGGCACATCCGGTTCCGACACGCTGTATGGGTCTACCGTAGGTAGCGTGTTTGATGGCAAAGGTGGCAACGATCTGGAAACTGGTGTCAGCGGTGCTGACACGTTTATCTACGACCAGGGCTACGGCGACTTGGAGATCAATGAGTACCAGTACTGGGGGCAAAGCAGCTTGCTGGAGTTGGGTGAGGGGATCAGTGCGTCATCGCTGTCAGTCGGTGAGGATAGTCATGGCGACATCATTTTGACCGACGGCACTTCGGGTGACCGGGTTCAGATTGATGGCATGGTGTCGAATTCTGCCGATGGTGTAGGAGAGATCGAGTTTGCGGATGGGACGACGTTGTCGCGGCAGCAGATACTCAATATGGCGACGACGGGGACCACTGGTTCAGATACCTTATATGGCGCATCGACAGGCAGCGTATTCGACGGTAAGGGTGGCAACGACGTCGAAATTGGCACCAGCGGCGCTGATACATTTATCTACAACCAGGGTTACGGTGACCTGGAGATTAATGAGTACCAGTACTGGGGGCAAAGCAGCGTGCTGCAATTGGGTGCTGCGATCAGTGAATCATCGATATCCGTGACTGGCAATAGTGCCGGCGACATCATTCTGACGGACGGTACTTCGGGTGATCGAGTTCAGATTGATGGCATGGTGTCGAATTCTGCCGATGGTGTAGGAGAGATCGAGTTTGCGGATGGGACGACGTTGTCGCGGCAACAGATCATCAATATGATGACGACGGGGACCACTGGCTCAGACACCTTGTATGGTGCATCGACAGGTAGCGTGTTTGACGGGAAGGGTGGCGGTGATCTGGAGATTGGGATCAGCGGCGCAGATACGTTCATCTTCAATCAGGGCTATGGCGATCTAGAGATTAGCGAGTACTACATATGGGATCAGAATAGTATTCTGCAATTGGGCGCCGGGATTAGTGAATCGTCTCTGTCGGTGACGAGCAACGGTGCTGGCGATATTATTCTGACAGACGGCATATCGGGTGACCGCATTCAACTCGATAACATGATTTCGTACAACGGTGGCCTGAACGGTAACAACGGTGTTGCAGAGGTTGAATTTGTCGATGGATCTGTGTTGACCGCCCAGCAGTTAATCACGATGGCGCATACGGTCACGGGAACGACGGGAGCGGACACGCTGACGGGTCCGGCCGGAGCGGACACGTTTGACGGCAAAGGTGGCAACGATCTGGAAACTGGTGTCAGTGGTGCGGACACGTTTATCTACAACCAGGGTTACGGCGACCTGGAGATCAATGAGTACCAGTACTGGGGACAAAACAGTGTGTTGAAGTTGGGTGCAGGGATCAGTGCATCATCCCTGTCAGTCGGTGAGGATAGTCATGGCGACATCATTCTGACCGATGGCGCGATGGGTGACCGGATTCAGCTTGATGGCATGTTGTCGAATTCTGCCGATGGTGTAGCGGAGATCGAGTTTGCGGACGGGACGACGTTGTCGCGGCAGCAGATATTCAATGAGGCGACGACGGGGACCATTGGCTCGGATACCTTATATGGTGCATCGACAGGCAGCGTCTTTGATGGCAAGGGCGGCGGCGATTTGGAGAATGGGATTAGCGGCGCAGATACGTTCGTCTTCGATCAGGGCTATGGCGATCTGGAGATTAGCGAGTACTACATATGGGATCAGAATAGTATTCTGCAATTAGGCGCTGGGATCAGTGAATCGTCTGTGTCGGTAAGTAGTAATAGTGCAGGCGACATTATCCTCATGGATGGCACGTCGGGCGATCGCATTCAACTCGACAACATGATTTCGTACAACGGTGGCCTGAACGGCAACAATGGTGTTGCAGAGGTTGAATTTGCCGATGATTCTGTGTTGACCGCCCAGCAGTTGCTCACGATGGCCCATACGATCACGGGGACGACAGGAGCGGACACCCTGACAGGCCCGGTTGGAGCGGACACGTTTGACGGCAAAGGTGGCGATGACGTAGAAATCGGCACCAGTGGTGCGGATACGTTTATCTACAACCAGGGCTACGGCGACCTGGAGATCAATGAGTACCAGTACGGGGGACAAAACAGCGTGCTGCAATTGGGCGCGAGAATCAGTGCGTCATCGCTGACAGTCGGTGAGGATAGTCATGGCGACATCATTCTGACCGATGGCACGACGGGTGACCAGATTCAGCTTGATGGCATGTTGTCGAGTTCTGCCTATGGTGTCGGAGAGATCAAGTTTGCTGACGGGACGACGTTGTCGCGGCAGCAGATAATCAATGAGGCGACGACGGGGACCACTGGTTCAGATACCTTATATGGTGCATCGACAGGCAGCGTGTTTGATGGCAAAGGAGGCAACGACGTCGAAATTGGCACCAGTGGTGCGGACACGTTTATCTACAACCAAGGCTACGGCGACCTGGAGATTAATGAGTACCAGTACTGGGGGCAAAATAGCGTGCTGCAGTTGGGTGCAGGCATCAGCGAATCGTCTCTGTCGGTAAGCGGTAATAGTGCCGGCGACATCATTCTGACGGACGGCACTTCGGGTGACCGGGTTCAGATTGATGGCATGGTGTCGAATTCTGCTGATGGTGTCGCGGAGATTGAGCTTGCGGACGGGACGACGTTGTCGCGGCAACAGATCATCAATATGATGACGACGGGGACCACTGGCTCAGACACCTTGTATGGCGCATCGACAGGCAGCGTGTTTGATGGCAAAGGCGGCAACGACGTCGAAATTGGGATCAGCGGCGCAGATACGTTCATCTTCAATCAAGGCTATGGCGATCTAGAGATTAGCGAGTACTACATATGGGATCAGAATAGTATTCTGCAATTGGGCGCTGGCGTCAGTGAATCGTCCATATCGGTAAGCGGTAACAGTGCGGGCGACATCATTCTGACGGACGGCACATCGGGCGACCGCATTCAACTCGATAACATGATTTATTACAACGGTGACCTGAACGGCAACAATGGTGTTGCAGAGGTTGAGTTTGCTGATGGATCTGTGTTGACTGCCCAGCAGTTGCTCACGATGGCCCATACGATCACGGGGACGACGGGAGCTGACACCCTGACAGGCCCGGCTGGAGCGGACACGTTTGACGGCAAAGGTGGCGATGACGTAGAAATCGGCACCAGCGGTGCGGACACGTTTATCTACAACCAGGGCTACGGCAACTTGGAGATCAATGAGTACCAGTACTGGGGGCAAAGCAGCGTGCTGGAGTTGGGTGAGGGGATCAGTGCATCATCGCTGTCAGTCGGTGAGGATAGTCATGGCGACATCATCCTGACGGATGGTACGACGGGTGACCAAATCCAGCTTGATGGCATGTTGTCGAGTTCTGCCTATGGTGTAGGAGAGATCGAGTTTGCTGACGGGACGACGTTGTCGCGGCAGCAGATATTCAATGAGGCGACGACGGGAACCATTGGCTCGGACACCTTATACGGCGCATCGACAGGCAGCGTGTTTGATGGCAAAGGTGGCAACGATGTCGAAATCGGCACCAGCGGCGCTGATACATTTATCTACAACCAGGGCTATGGTGACCTGGAGATCAATGAGTACCAGTACTGGGGACAAAACAGCGTGCTGCAATTGGGTGCAGGCATCAGCGAATCGTCTCTGTCGGTAAGCGGTAATAGTGCCGGCGACATTATTCTGACGGATGGCATATCGGGCGATCGCATCCAACTCGACAACATGATTTATTACAACGGTGACCTGAATGTTGCCGATGGTGTCGCCGAGGTCGAATTCGCTGATGGAACGACATTGTCTGAAGCACAACTGCTCCAGATGGCGCATATCGTGACCGGCACCAGTGGCGCAGATACGCTATCCGGTCCTGCGGGCGGGGACACTTTTGATGGTAAGGGTGGCAACGACCTGGAAACTGGCGTCAGCGGATCAGACACGTTCATCTTCAATCAGGGCTATGGCGATCTGGAGATCAACGAATATCAATACTGGGGGCAAAACAGTGTGCTGGAGTTGGGTGCCGGTATCAATGAGTCTTCGGTGTCGGTGAGCGGCAATAGTGCTGGTGACATCATTGTGACGGACGGGACAACAGGTGATCGGATTCAGCTTGATGGCATGTTGTCGAATTCTGCGAATGGTGTTGGGCAGATCGAATTTGCGGATGGGACCACGTTGTCGCGCCAACAGATAATCAATATGGCGACGACGGGAACCACTGGCTCGGACACGCTATATGGTGGCTCGGCCGGTGGCGTGTTTGACGGCAAGGGCGGGGGCGATCTGGAAATCGGGATCAGCGGTGCGGACACGTTCGTCTTCAATCAGGGTTATGGGGATCTGGAGATTAGCGAGTACTACATATGGGACCAGAATAGTGTGCTGCAATTGGGCGCTGGGATTAGTGAATCATCGATATCGGTGACCAGCAACAGTGCGCGAGATATCGTCCTGACGGATGGCACGACAGGTGATCAGATCCAGATTGACAACATGATTTCATACAACGGTAGCGTGAATGGCAACAACGGCGTAGCCGAAGTCGAATTCGCGAACGGCTCGGTGCTAACCGCCCAACAGTTGATAACGATGGCCACTCCGATTACCGGGACCACCTCGGCTCAGACCTTGACCGGCACAATTTTTTCCGATGTATTTAATGCCGCCGCCAGCGGCGATACCGAAGTCGGCGGGGGCGGCAACGATACCTACATGTTGCAGTCCGGCTCTGGATCGCTCACCATCGAAAACGGCGTTTCAACCAACGATGTGGCGAGTGGCACTCTGTCAATTCTGAATGAGTCCGCCAACGATATCTGGCTCAAGGAGGTCGGCAACGATTTGCAGGTTGATATTATGGGTACCCAGACGGAAGCCACGATTCAGGGATGGTTCACTAATAGCTACAGTCAATTGAATGCGATAACAGTTTCGGGCTCGACCGGGACGACGTCGATTCTGGACTCGCAGTTGAGTCAATTGGTGCAAGCGATGGCGACTTATTCAGCTCAGAATCCTGGGTTTGACCCTGCATCATCGACTAATCCTGCGATCACCGATCCCAATTTACTTACTTTGGTGAATAGCAGCTACCACGCGAATCTTTAATGATCGAGTGTTGGCATGAAAATTTTCGTGTCAGCGCTCTTTATTTCGCATGGAACGACATCTGTGGGATTTTTCCAAAAAATCCCACAGATTTTTTAAAATAAAAATAAAAACATAGCGCCTTCCAATAAAATCTAGCCTTGCTGTTTTTCCGTAAATTTAGACACGAAATGGGCGGATTGATACTGCCGATGTGAATTATTGGGCCATTTTGGATAAAAGGCTTATCCATAAGTCGCCCGCTATTTAGGCCGTTACCCATCGGTACAATAATCTATTTCCCACTTACGGAAACTCAGCCAAATCGGCCCAGAGCACGTTTTACCCAAAATCGCGATGCCATTAGGCGCCGCAATGCATCAAGTTATCCCTAACAATACCCAACATGACCGACGCCACACAAGAAACCCCCGGCCCAAGCCAAGATCCCGGCCTGATGGCGCTGGTATTGATCGCCAGATTCCACGGGGTGGTAGCTGACGTTGAGCAACTCCGGCATGCCGCCGCGATTAAATCCGACCAATTCAGCGCGCAAGATTTGGTACTTGCTGCCCGGTCGATTGGGCTTAAAGCGCGTGAAGTTAGAACTACGCGCGAGCGCTTGTCGAAGGCACCCTTTCCGGCTTTGATGTTAGAAGAACAGGGCCAGCATTTTATTTTAGCCAATTGCGATGGCGAGAAGGCGCTGACCTTGGAGCTTGGCGCGAGCGCGCCCGTCGCTCGCACGGTGGACGAGGTGATCAGTCGCTCGGGCGGGCGCATGCTGCTGTTTGCTTCACGCGCGTCCTTGGCCGGGGAACTGGCTCGTTTCGATTTTTCGTGGTTTATTCCGGCTGTCGTCAAATATCGACGCTTGTTGCTTGAGGTTTTACTTGTTTCTGCTGTACTGCAACTCTTTGGCTTGGTCTCTCCGTTGATGTTTCAGGTGGTGATGGACAAAGTGTTGGTCAACCGGGCTTACAACACGCTCAATGTGGTGTGCATTGCTTTACTTGTGAGTTCGGTGTTCGAAGTGCTTTTAACGGTTTTGCGTAATTATGTTTTTTCACATACGACCAACCGTATTGATGTTGAATTAGGCGCTCGACTTTTTCGGCACTTGCTCACCTTACCGTTAGCCTATTTTGGGGCGCGCCGGGTCGGCGATACCGTGGCCCGGGTGAGGGAGCTGGAAAATATTCGCAGCTTTTTGACCGGCCAGGCGCTCACCGCCGTGATCGATTTATTCTTTTCGATCATTTTCTTGGCGGTCATGTGTTTTTACAGTGTTTGGCTGACTTTGATCGTGGTGATCTCCTTGCCGATATACGCAGGTATTTCTGCTTCGCTCAATCCCGCATTGCGTAGTCGCCTCAACGAAAAATTTGCCCGAGGGGCCGATAACCAGTCATTTCTGGTCGAAACCATTTCCGGTGTCGAAACGGTGAAGTCGATGGCAGTCGAGCCTCAGTTTACTCGCCGCTGGGATAACCAACTGGCCGCTTATGTGCTTGCCGGGTTCCGCGTCAGCAACATCGGCAATATCGGGCAACAACTGATCCAGCTGGTCGGCAAGTTGGTGACGCTGGTGACCTTATTTTTTGGCGCTAAATTGGTGATCGACGGCAAATTGTCCGTCGGCCAATTGATTGCTTTCAACATGATGTCGCAGCGGGTTGCAGCTCCCGTATTGCGGCTCGCACAGTTGTGGCAGGATTTTCAGCAGATCGGCATTTCCATGAGCCGGTTGGGCGATATTTTGAACACGCGGACTGAGTTACCGCCAAGCCGCCAGGCAATGCCGGCTTTAAAAGGCGATATCAGCTTTGAGAATGTGAAATTCCGCTATCGCGTCGATGGTCCGCTGATTCTCAATGATGTGTCACTGGAAATCAAGGCCGGGGAAATTATCGGTATTGTTGGGCGTTCCGGCTCAGGCAAGAGCACCTTGACCAAGTTGTTGCAGCGCCTGTATGTGCCCGAAGGCGGCCGCGCACGCATCGACGGCATGGACTTGGCATTGGCCGATCCCGCCTGGTTGCGTCGCCAGATTGGCGTGGTGCTGCAAGAAAATTTGCTGTTCAACCGTTCGATCAGACAAAATATTGCTCTGACGGATCCGGGAACGCCGTTGGAGGCCGTGATTCATGCCGCCAAATTAGCCGGCGCGCATGAGTTTATTTCGGAGATGCAGGAAGGGTACGACACCATCGTTGGAGAACATGGCTCCAACCTGTCAGGCGGTCAACGCCAGCGTCTGGCGATCGCACGCGCCTTGGTGACCAATCCGCGGATTCTGATCTTTGATGAAGCGACAAGCGCGCTGGACTTCGAGACGGAGCGGGTGATTCAGAACAATATGCGTTCCATGTGCCAAGGACGCACGGTGATCATTATTGCCCATCGGCTGAGCGCGGTTCGGCATGCCGATCATATCTTTGCCATGGACAAAGGCCAGATTGTCGAGCGAGGTGGGCATGACCAGTTGGTTACGCAAGGCGGTTATTACGCGCACTTGATTTCACTCCAAAATACGTAACTTCCGGCTCCTCATGAATTTCATCAAACTGCAGGCGCTTAATGATCTAGGGCGTCGTTATGCATCGGTCTTTCGCGCTGCGTGGAATATTCGTCATCAACTCGACTCGCCTGCCCGGTCAACGCACGAACTCCAATTTTTACCGGCGAATTTAGAACTGGTCGAAACGCCGATTCACCCGGCGCCCAGATGGACCATGCGCATTATTGTTGCATTGACACTGATTATCATTTTGATCTGCTTGGTGGGTCGCCTTGATATTGTCGTAGTCGCGAAAGGCAAGTTGATCCCGGACGCGCGGGTCAAAGTGATTCAACCGGCTATTACCGGTGTAGTCAGGCAAATCGATGTGCACGATGGACAACGGGTCAAGCAGGGCGATCCGCTCTTGATTCTGGATACGGCACAAGCTGCCGCAGACTCGGACAAAGCCCATGCGTCGAAAATGGATGCGGCGCTGGCCCTGGCTCGTTCGCAGGCTTTGCTGGATGCGCAGCGAACCGGTCAGGCTCCGGTCATTGGTTCAATTCCCGGCGCCACGGCAGACGATTTACAACAAACCCAGCATTATGCCGACGGCCTGTATCGCGAATATCAGGACAAATTGGCAAGTGCCCAGGCGGAGTTAGGTAAACGCACGGGCGAGTTGGATAGCACCGTACATGAGATCGAGAAACTCGAAGCGACTGCCCCTCTGACACGGCAGACAGCGGATGAATATAAGACGCTGGCAACGGGTAAGTATGTTGCCAATACTGATTATCTCGAGAAAGAACAAACAGCGCTCGAACAAGCACATGAACTGGATGCTCAACGGAGCCATCGACAACAATTGGCTGCGGCGGTGGTTCAGCAGCGCGCAGAAATCGCATCGACCACCTCGCAATTCCGCCGTGCGCAACTGGACGAGATCGACAAAGCCAGCACTCAACTGACACAAAGCAAAGGCGACGAAACCAAGGCCGAAACACGGCAGGGCCTATTGACGCTTTCCGCCCCTGTGTCAGGCACGGTGCAACAACTTACGGTACACACGCTGAGCGGTGTCGTGACAACAGCTCAAGCGGTAATGGAAATTGTTCCAGATGATTCGGTTGAGGTTGAGGCCAATATCGAAAACAAAGATATCGGGTTTATCAAAGAAGGTCAGGAAGCGACGGTAAAAATCGAAGCCTTTCCGTATACACGCTTTGGCTATCTAAAAGGAAAAGTGACGTCCGTCTCCAACGATGCGACCCAAGATAAAAAGCTTGGGCTGACTTTCGTGGCGCACGTCCTGTTGCCCACCAATAAATTCAAAATTGAAGACAAATTTATTGATTTGACGCCGGGCATGGAAGTCACCGCCGAGATCAAAACCGGAACCCAAAGCGTTGCTCATTATTTCCTGGACCCCTTGGTACAAACTGCCCAGGAGAGTATGCGTGAACGCTAGCAGTCGAGTAGTTGACAAGCTTGGACGAAGCGCAAGGCGGCACTCGGCATTGGCATGCGTTCGTGACGCTGTATCGTCTAAACTTCATCTTGTTGTGGCGTTATGTCTTTTGCTCTCTAACCGTGCTGCGCTTGCAGTCGAATTTGACGTACTACGCACGCAGCACGGCGTACCTGCCGTGGCTGCCGGCTCTTTGCTGGGGTCCGGCGCTATCTGTGAATTTGGCGCAATAACACAACCTTTGATGCTTCGAGAAACCATCGAGCGCACTTTATGCAATAACCCTAAAACACGCGAAGCTTGGGCCAACGTCAAGGTCCAGGCGGCCAACGTCGGAATCAATAGAGGCGCTTATTTACCGACCGTTTCAGGAAACTGGCAGGGCGTGCGAGATGACTCGACAACAAATGTGATTGGCGAGCCTCAATTGAGTTCAGCCGACCGGTCGTTTGTGCGCACCGATAGTGTCTCGCTGAGTTGGGTACTTTATGATTTTGGTGCTCGCGGTGCCGCACTTGATAACGCAAACGAGCTATTGATTGCCGCACGAGCGAATCAAGACGCCGCGCTCCAGACCGCATTTGCTCAAGCGGGCAAGGATTATTATGCGGCTGAGGCGGCGCAAGGTGCGGCTGATACGGCGCAAGAGGTCGAGAGTGACGCGAACGATAGTTTCAAAGCGGCGACCGAGCGTGTCAATCATGGTGTAGCACCGATTACCGATGAGCTTCAGGCGAACACCGCCTACCAGCAGGCCGTCTTCACCCGTGCAAAAGCGGAAGGCGACTTGCGTACAGCCCTGGGTACTCTGGCGTCTGATATGGCGCTCAGCCCGGATACCGTGATTATCTTGCCTCCGATGTCAGACAGTGTGCCGCCCGACGCCGAATTCAGCCGATCGATCGGTGATCTGATGGACCAGGCCAAGCGCAGTCACCCTAGCGTGGCTTCGGCGGAGGCGCAGATGGAAGCCGCTGCGGCCAAAACTCGGCAGGTGCGTCGACAAGGTTTGCCCAGCCTTTCATTTGTCAGCAAATATAGTCAAAACAATCAACCTGCATCGCTCGGACTGGGTGTTCCGTCATTTCCTGCAACGGGGCGTGACTGGTATGTCGGGCTGCAATTGACCATTCCGCTGTTCGAAGGGTTTGTGCGGAATTATCAGGTGCTGCAAGCCGAAGCGCAGACTGAAGTGCAGCGCGATACGCTGGATGAAGCGCGCAACCAGGTCGCGCTCGATGTATGGACCAGCTATCAAGCGCTCAAGACCGCGACGGAAAATATCGGTAACAGCGCGACCTTATTGGACATCGCGCAGCAATCGGAAGATGCTGCGCAGCATCGGTATCAAGCGGGCGTAGGCAATATTCTTGAATTGTTAAATGCCCAATCTGCATTGGCAACAGCCAAGAAGCAGCGGGTTCAGGCGCTAATGGATTGGCGTACAGCGCGGCTGGAGCTGGCGGGGAAATTGGGTCGACTGGGAATGGATAAAATCGCAGCGGAGTGATCGATTCGCGCTGCGCCGCAACGCCTCTTTCACGAAAAGTACAGTCATGGACAAACTTGCGGCACTACGAGTGTTTGTTGAAGTTGCGGAAACGGGCGGCTTCTCGAGTGCCGCGCGAAGGCTCGA